>Ga0208006_100006_pt1 | contig 116401 bp, 119 predicted proteins | sample ECH_Bnyco_MetaG_FD_187131 | JGI IMG/M metagenome (GOLD analysis project Ga0208006, IMG submission 187131) | Hot spring microbial mat communities from Yellowstone National Park, Wyoming, USA - ECH_B nyco_MetaG (SPAdes) (version 2) | ecosystem: Environmental > Aquatic > Thermal springs > Hot...
TGAAACGTGCGGGGTGGGAGCCACCCTTAGTGCCTGTGGAGCTTTACCCTCTACCCGTAGTTAAAAGCTACGGGCAAGGTGGGGCTATGAAGCAGGAAGCCTCGCCCTTCAGGGCGGGGTAGCTCACTGATTGAGTAAGTTAGGTAGACATACTCTTCCTCTGGCTAAAAGTCCTCAAGCCTTAAGTTCCTCAACACACTTCCTTACCTTCTCATACTTATGACTCCCCATTCCGTATAGTTTTCCGCTAAACGATACTAAGACCGAGATCAAATCCTCTATTAGCTCTTGTTCTGGAGTTTCGTCCTCCTCGTTCAATACTACGATCTCGCAATTATGTGCTTTACAAACTCCGTCAAGGATTTCGAACCTCACTAGTCTGTCTGGATAAGCTATGACTACTTTTGGACACTTCGTTGTTTAGTATCATCCTCAATAACTTGAGGAATCCATTCCTCTTCAGCCCAGAACCCACGTCAGTTATTACTTGATCATGTTCCTTATAACCTGCACCTCAAGGTATTTGACCTTTCACCAGATCGTCCCTCTGCGTGTTCGACGAAACCCTAGCGTAGAGTACTCTCCTCTTCCTCACAGTATCCATCAATTTCTCCACGTCCTCTTCTTTGAATCGCCACTTTCCCGTTTCGAGGACTACCGGTTTTACATTATCCTTTCTCAACGTATTCCCTAAGCGTGGCATAAGGATCCCTAGACGTTGGCATACTTCTTTAGGTGTTAGCATTATATAAAAGTTTATTATGAATTAATACAAACTTTACGGTCTATCGGAAACGTTGGCAACGGCGGAACAATCAAGAGCGGATTGAGGCGAGAGGCCATGGGCTAGAGATCTCTCGTTTAAACACATTAAAGCAGAGAGAATAAAGTCATATTGTATCTAATAGTATTTATTTTCATATGGAATATACTATATAGATTTCTTAACGTACCCAGCTCTACACTACCTGGTGACTCACCAAAGAGAGTCTTTCGATGTCTTTACTAGCAGTTTAAGCTAAGCCGTGAAGTATGCCTTATACCTCCTATTTCCGATAGAATCTGCGCTGGAAGTGGGCCGCGAATTCCCCAACGGTTGCGGGTGATTATACTTGATATTCGAGCTTTCTCCCACTTACGTTCGTGTAGGTGGATCGGAGCATGCCAAGGGTGGAGGAGATGAGGGGACATTGCTTCATGGGCTCGTGAAGCCCAAGGGGTGAGGATTGAGTGAAACGAGAATTCAACGGAAGCCCAGATCCCTGCAAAATTCTTTAATTTTCTAATTAAAGAATTGCCTAATCGCTCATAAGTAATACATTCTAATATTGTATTATACACTATATTAATTAGATGCGAAGGAAAATAGGTCGGGAGAGATGTCTTAATGGTCTCGAGTAGTACCAGGAGAGTGAAAGTGGGGTCGATCTTTCCACCTCAACTTTCTCCTTGGAAAATGAGTGTCCACACTTCCTACATCTGAACCCTTTGCCTCTCCCCGCAGATTCAGAGGAGCCTCCACAAATAGGACACCTGGGATTCGCTAAACTAACCCTCCTTCTCAAGGATATTAGCTTGAACCTCTCAGCCTCTATCACCCTACCATACCTACTTGACGGCTTAACCGCACCTATTACTCTCACCACATCTCCGGACTCCAGCAGGGAAGCGGCTTGGTTAAGCTCTCCTGTCTCCTTAAAGACGAATATTAACATCCCTTCAGAAGTCCATATATTAACATCCTTCCCCTCTCTCTTAACCTCTTTGACTTCCACTATTCCATCAAAAGTGGAATAAGGCCGAGTCCTTGGAGATAGTAAGTGAGCGTCGGTTGATTGATTAGTCTTAAATATCCTGCTGAAGTCGGGTTTCTCCTCACTCACTATCAAGCCGGCTAGCCTCTCTAATAGAGCTGGATCTGTCCCCCTTATCCCGTAAAACACAGGATCGTTGCCGTGCGGCATTATCAACGGTTTAGACTCCACGTAATCGTAATTGGAGAACGTGTGTGGAAAGCCTATAACGTCGATCAGCTTAACGCTTTTAGGGTCCACTCTTCTAAAACGTCCCCAGTTCTCTCTACGTCTGTAGGCTAGTAACTCATATGTATATGGCCCTGAGAATCCCATGGCTGCCAAAGCCCCTATTACCCCCCTATCTCCGCGCACGAGGATTCCCAGTTTAGACGCCAAACGAAAAGCGTAGTCTAGAGTTACTACGTCTGACACAGCTTTTTTATATAGTTCAAACAGTGGAGGATCCCCAATGCCCACCGCAACACCGGGTTTCCTATCATATAGCTTAGCCTTAGATACTTCCTCCACATACTCGAGAGAGGCGTTCCATGCCAGATCTAAAAGCTCATCCAGCTCTCCTCGGTAATCAACCACGATCATGGTGCTTCCATTACCCCTAGTCTTCCAAGGGATGTTCGGGTTCAGTCTAACTAAGTAAGGGAAATCTAAGAGCCTAACCTTACCCCATTTTCGAATTTCTTCTATAAAAAGAGCTGTGAAGTGGGTGGTACAGCCGTATATAGGGGAGTCGTGATCGTCGAAAGCTATCCTCACTTTCATGTTTACTTCTTAGTCATCACTTTATTCTCCATTATTATCATGGTTAAAGTAGACCTGACTTTAGGCAGTTTCCTTATATTGTTAGTTACAAACTCTCTCAACTTCTCCATCGACTCAGCCTCTACCTTAGCCACTATATCGTAAACGCCGTAAACTACGTAAACTTCCTTGACCTCCGACATATTCTTGAGGTTCTCAAATACCTCGTCCTCCCCTCCGGCGTCCACGTTTATTAATACTAACGCACTGGCCATGTCCGCTCACTTCATAATAATTTAAATTCCTTAATAATTTTACGGGTCACGTGATCAAGGTTTTCGTGATCGATTTCAAACAGGACGATCCAAAGAAATGTACAGGTAGGAGAATGGTGAGGATGGGGTTAGCTAGACTGACAGGACACCCCAAGGGCATTACGTTAAATCCCATCTCCACTAAGGTCATATCCTACAATGATGCTGAGAGGGTTTATAAATCAGGGATCACGGTGATCGATTCCTCATGGGCCCGCAGTGACTCGAAATTCTACGAGAAATTCTTGGTGGACTCTAGAAGGCTACCTCTACTTGTGGCCGGAAACCCTGTGAATTATGGTATAGCCTACAAACTATCTTCCTTAGAAGCCATAGCTGCGGCACTATACATAATAGGGGAGAAGAGATTGTCCTTGGAGTTCCTAAGCAAGATCAGGTGGGGGCATACTTTCTATGAACTCAACCAAGAGTTGCTGGATCAATACGCTGGGAAGAGTGAGGACGAAATTCTGCAAATCGAGTCGCAGTATATTAGATATTTTCAATATGTATATAAGAAATCAGAATCTTATTAATCTCTTTAACTATTCAATTCTTAAGTAATTCTAATATTTTCATTTAAATGTCAACTTGAGTGTAGACCCTTGACCTGCCTGGTATGTTATAGCCTTGCCTTCAGAGGGAACTCCCTATCCCGTGCACGAGGCTCATTTCCTATCTCTGCTTCGTCCATCCAGACCGCGGAGAGACTTGAGAGTGAGAGACGTCCTCCACGTGGATCCTTCGTCCATGGGTAACACTTATGTGAGACATTTCTGCATACATTGCGATCGAATTGTAAATTCCTTACTTACTAAGAATTATTTTTAGTTTAGCTGAGTTTTACTCTCCTTCAAACCCTTATCTCCACATACCTGAGGATACACAAGGTTATGGGCCCGCTGGGATTTGAACCCAGGACCACCCGGTTTCTCAACCCTTATGAGCCGGGCGCTCTACCTAGCTGAGCTACGGGCCCTAGATGCTGAATAGCTAAACGTCTTCCCTTACTTAAAATTTATCCTCATTTCTCCTATACTTCTCCAACATCTAGACTCCCTTTGCTCCACCGTTAAGCTGTCCAGTCTTATGCCCCTAACTCAAAAACTCCTTTATGTTCAAGTCCCATACTTCCACTGTTTGACATATTCCCTTTGCTCCACCGTTAAGCTGTCCAGTCTTATGCCCATACTTTCGAGCTTGAGTCTAGCTACTTTCTCATCTATGTCCTGAGGTACATTAAACACGCGAGGAGGTAAGGGGTTCTGGATTAGGTGTATAAGGGAGAGGACTTGATTAGAGAAGCTCAAGTCCATTACTTCGCTTGGATGTCCTTCAGCCGAAACCAGATTAACGAGTCTTCCCTTGGCTAGTAAATAGATCCTCTTGCCGTCCGGCATGATGTATTCCTCTAGGTTGTCCCTTATTTCCCTCACGTCCTTAGCTAGTTCCCTCAGTTCCCTCACGTTTATCTCCACATCGAAGTGACCTGCATTGGCTAGAATGGCTCCGTCTCTCATTTGGGTGAAGTGCCTTTTCCCTATCACGTTGAGATTGCCTGTGGCAGTTATGAAGATCTCTCCCTGTTTGCAGGCTTCGTCCATAGGCATCACCTCGAATCCGTCCATTGCAGCCTCCAATGCTCTAAGCGGGCTCACCTCGGTTACCACAACCCTAGCGCCCATTCCCCTCAACCTTGAGGCTATTCCCCTGCCTACCCATCCGTATCCTGCGACCACTGCAACCTTCCCTGCTATCAGGACGTTCGTGCTTCTGAGCAATCCGTCCACTGCACTTTGCCCAGTGCCTATTCTATTATCGAAAAGATATTTAGTGAAAGCATTATTCACTGCTATTACCGGATATCTCAATAAGCCAGCCTGCTCCAACGCCTTCAGTCTGTTGACCCCAGTGGTTGTCTCCTCCGTCCCTCCAATCACTCTAATATCCCTAAATTGTTCGTGAAGTAATGCGTGCAGATCTCCTCCGTCATCCATTACGAGCTGAGGTCTCGCGTTTAAGATCTCCCTGATATTTTCGTAATACTCTTTATCTGACTCGCCTCTCCAAGCGAAAACGTGAACACCATCTTCCGCTAACGCCGCCGCTACATCGTCTTGAGTCGATAGAGGATTGCTTCCGGCCAGCCATACTTCTGCTCCCAGACTCTTCAACGTCCTAACTAGGGCCGCTGTTTCCTTAGTAACGTGAAGGACTGCGCTTATCCTAACCTCTGATAGGGGTCTAGAAACCTTGTAGTCGTCCCTTATCCTACCCAAAGTCGGCATATGGTTTTCCGCCCAACTGATCCTGCTCCAACCGCTCTTTGCTAGTGCGAGGTCCTTAACCTTGTAACTCATCGGGATTCGCGAGAGTTCCTCCTAGAGGATATTAATGGTTGCGGAATTCCTAGTATAGTTAATACAACCACTCCTTCATAAATAATTATATTTGATTTATTAATAAAATTTTTTAAAATAACCAAGTCGTGCTGGTCATTTCTTATATTCGGATCGATACAAATTGTGGATAGTTATCATAAGCCTTTGGATTTAATGTTATATTTTCATAGGGCTCGTAACAGAATAACATGAAAGTAAAAAGAGATAAAAATCTCATAAAAAATAAAGCAATATCTAATGCAATTTTTGCTGGAGTTTCTATAGTATTGATAGTTATAGCAGCTATAGGATTTGGACTATATTTCACTAAGTCCCCTAGCGTTAAGACCGAAACCATCACGAGTTACTCCACCTCCACGGTGACCTCCACCACGACCTCCACGGTTACATCAACTTCAACGTTACCACCCATGACTCAGACTTCCACTACCACGATCACTTCCACTACCACGGCCACTACTACAGCATTCATGAAGCCTAATGCCAGTGGTGCTTTCCTAAACGGACGGATAATAAGTTTCTATTACTCAATGAACTTCAACTGCACTCCACCCCTTTCAGCATTCTTCGCGAACCAAAGTAAGGCCAATCAGCTTACCATGGGATGTGAAGTTGGCGCTGCCAATATGTCGGCCTTTCCCAACAACGCTGCTCCTGTATACGTCATAGTACCAGCCTTCGCTGGTCTCTCCGTATTCGGAGTGAAGCAACTGGGGGCTACTCCACAGGGCTTCCCAGTATTCACTTACAACAACATGAGCTACACTATCCTAACGCAATGCGGTGCATCCCTCACACCTACGGCCTGCCCAGACCACATGTCACTTATATATTCGCCTGCCTTCACAGTTGTAGAGCAATATTTAGGTATAAAGAATGGAGTGTTCGGCTTACCTGAAGGCGTTCTTCCCACTCCCGCCCACGATCACATAGTGACCTTCAGCACCAATCAATCCATACCTTGGTATATAGTGGTAGTCCTAGACTTCGATCCCAATATATTCCCTAATCCAGTAACTGGCCAGTGCCAGGCAATAGTACCCTCCAACATAACCAATTCCACCGCGAACTGCCTCAACTCTTATTCAGCTATATTGAAAGCTATGCAGACCCAGGACAGTGCTGTGGCGTCAGCTAATTCAAATAATCCCATTTGGTTGGCACTTGGTAAACCCATGACACAAGTGATAGTCCCGGGTATAACGCCAGCTAACCTGAAGACAGCAGCCAATAGCAACATGGTGCTATACTTCAGCGATCCTGCAGTATATCCATATCCTATATAAACGATTATTAGCTTAAATGAACGATAAGTTATTTTTTATTTGACACTAATATTATTCTAATTATGTAGAAATAGAGTTCTTCGTAAATTCATAAACGAAAGACACTGATGCCTCAGGCAGAACGAAAAGCAATATGTCTCTGGCCGCGAAGTACTGTAGAAACTGAACGTCCTGCCCAAGGGAGATTTCATTTGGCACTTGAAGTCTCACTTTCTTCAAGTCTTCTGAAAGCTCTATTACGAACTTCTCCGTTATATTCTTCCCAAACCTTCTTCTGAGGATCGCTAAGATCTTATCCTTTTCGTTCTCCAACTTCGAGATCACCTTCACCTTAAATACCAGAGTTTTCCCCGCCAATGGATGATTGAGGTCTAAGAATACCCTCCCTCCGCTAACCGACCTTACGGTAGCTATGGTCCCGTCCTCTAGTCTCACTCTGGTGTTAGGCTTAATAGATGAAGGTCTAGAAAATCTACTTATGGGAACTATCCTGGTCTTGTTTGGATCTCGATCACCGTAAGCCTTTTCTGGAAGAACCTCTATTTCCTTCTCCTCTCCCACGCTCATTTTGTATAACTCCTCCTCAAGTCCCTTAACTACCGCGTGTTCTCCCAGTATGACCAGAAGAGGTTCAAAGGACTTACCTTCTTCGGCTATATTCGCCTTCTTAGCGACCTCCTCTATTGTAGTATCGAAGACTTCTCCCGTATCCTTCACGATACCTGTGTAATCTATGTAGATGAAGTCATAGTCTTTGAACATCTGTCTCGTCGCTAACTACTGTAGCCTGTTTTTAAAAGTTCTGACGGTCTTCCTCTTCGCGGTCTACGCTTTACGCTTTTGGTTTGAAAAAGAATACAAAGTCTCGCTTGCTCCAGGTGAGGATGAAATTTAGCAACCGCAATCCTCCTTAATGGCTAGGAGGAAGAACGTGATTAGAGCTTGTGGTTTCGACGAATATCGCCTCCTCGAACTCTCCTGGCTCTCCCGAAACTGAATCAAAACGTTGGGATGTGTTCTATCCTGGATATACTAGCGGAAGGTCAACCTAAATGTGGACGCTCTGAAGGAGAATCCTCCACGCCCTGGAGCAGGTCAGGTTATAAGCTTTAGACAGAAATAGACAAAAGCAGGTCAGTATGGGATCTGCAAAAGAGTTACTTGCAAATTTTATTTTAAGAGAAGTACGAGGTAAGAAAATCCTAGGTCTTGGAACGGGGAAAACCATGCGCCACGTCATAAACAGAATTAAGGAAGAAGGAGTCATTGGGGATTTCGAATTCGTATGTAGCTCAATATACACTGAGCTCAGGGTGAGGGAAATAGGAGGCAAAGTCCTTTCGATCTACTCCGGCGTCATCCCAGAGGTTTACGTAGATAGCTTCGACGTGATCACTCACCATAGAGTCCTCATAAAAGGGGGGGGAGGAGCTTTATTAAGGGAGAAACTTCTGGCCTCGGCGTCCAAGAAGAGGATCTACCTTGGAGAGTTCACTAAAGTCAAGGAATCTCCACCATTCTTAATTCCCATTGAAGTAGTTCCAGCGTCCGTCCTTTATGTGATTGATGCTCTCAAACGAATTGGGATTGAGGCTAAGCTCAGGGAAGGGGACTCCAAGATGGGACCCGTGATTACTGATAACGGTAACTTCATAGTCGATGCTCAAGTCAAGGATGAAGACCTGTGTTCTAAGCACCGTCTTTTTAAGGAGGTGGTAGGTATAGTAGAAACTGGTATATTTTGCAAGGAATTCATAGACAAGATAGTGCTTGGGGACGAAAGAGGAAGAATTGAGGTTGTTGAGGAAGGCTGAGAAATCGGCAAAGGAGATGAGGGTAGTTAAGTTAGTAGTAGGATCTGAAACCTTCAACCTGTGTTTGTTCGTAGGTAGGAATAGAGATCATTGGGTCACGGAGTCCTCATGCGACTGTGAGGACTTCAGGTATAATGTAGTATACAGGAAGTTAAGGCCTTTTTGCTACCATACGCTTACTGCTGAGATCTCCATGAGGAAAGACGAGGTTAAGGTAATTCACCTGACCTTAGATCAGTTTAGGCTTGTGAGGGAGGAAATATCCAAGAATGGAAAGTCTTTATTACTGAGGAGGCTCTTATTCAGTAAGGGAGCATGGCAGTCCAGACCATAATCTACCTGATTACAGTGCTGATAATTGCGGTGACGGGTTTCTATTTGTCGTATATAGAAATATTAAAAGAGAGCGCTCCTGAGTCTATAAAAGGAGGTTTAAGGGAAAGTGGGAGGAAGGAGAAAGCGAAGGCAAAAAGTAGTAAGACGTAGACTCACTCTTCCGAGGACTTTCGAATGCCCTAGATGCGGCAAGATCTCGATCTCCATAGATATAAGGGATGATAAGGCATCCATCCGCTGCGGAAGTTGTGGATTGTCAGTGGAGATCGAGGTCCCCAAGGTATTCTCAGCAGTAGATGCTTACGGTAGGTTCATAGACCTTTATACCTCTGGAGACCTAGAGATGAAGGAAGAGGGTTCGAAAAGTGCGAATGAAAGGGAAGGTCAGGAATTACCTGAAGGATCTTCTGAATGAGGGAAGGGCGCTTCACTTTTCCCTGATAGACCCTGCGAAACTCCCTAAGGACCTTTATTCCATAGCTAGGAAGTTGTGTGAAGCAGGGACTTCTGGATTCCTAGTGGGTGGGACTTTAGGGGTCACGGTGGAGTCTCTGAATGAGACCCTCGAGGTACTGGAGGGCTTCGATGTACCCAAAATAATCTTCCCCAGCAATATCAACCTCCTTTCCCCTAAGGCAGACGCTATTCTTTTCCTATCCCTGCTTAATTCGGACGATCTCTACTTCGTCGTTGGGGCACAGGTGTCTAGCTCCCTTATGGTGAAGAAGTTTCAGCTGGAGAGTCTGCCCACAGCATACCTAATAGTGGGAAATGGGGGCACCGCCAGTCACGTGGGCAGAGCTAGGCCCATACCATTTGAAAACCATGAGTTGGCCTTAGCTTATGCCTCAGCTGCTGAGCTGATGGGAATGGAATACGTGTATTTAGAGGCGGGCTCAGGTTCCCCTGAGACCGTGAGGCCGGAAATGGTGCAGACCTTATCTAGATCGGTGAGCTCGCATATAATTGTTGGAGGGGGAATAAGGAGCCCCGAGAGGGCTAGGGAATTAGTTAAGGCTGGAGCAGAGATAATAGTGACGGGGAATCTAATCGAGGAAAATGCAGATAAAGCGTTAAAAATAATAGAAGCTACACGAAAGCAGAACATAGGGTCACGAGATGTCCACTAGGAAGAAGAAGAGGGAGTCGATACCTGTAGCGTCAATGGCTGGTTTAGTTAGATATTACGAGGACGAGAAGGAAATCATAAAGGTAAGCCCTCAGGTAATAATAATCGTATCCATAGTTGTAATAGGGGTAATAATAGCTCTCTCAAAACTCCTACCTCCTCCTTAAGGTAGTTTCCATGATACCCTCTGGTAAAGAACTGAGAACGCTAAGAGAGACCTTGGGCCTAACGCAAAAGGAGTTAGCCAGGAGGATAGGTGTCTCCCAATCATTCATAGCGAAGATCGAGAACGAGAAGATAGATCCACGTCTATCAATAGTAAAGAGAATTATGGATGAGCTTCTGTCAATGATGAACACAGAGGAAACTGTGGATAAGATAATGAACAGTCCAGTGATAACTGTAGGTAAAGAGGACTTGTTAAATGAGATCTTTGATAAGATGCAGAAGCACGGAATATCGCAAGTTCCAGTGGTAGACAACGAGGGACGGGTTATAGGGATGATATACGACTACGTTATCTTGAGAAAGGTTATGGGAAAGAGAGCTCAGATATTAACCGCCGAGAACTTAATGGTTGAGCCTCCTCCCCTTATAAAGCCTACCTCACCCGCGGATGTAGCAATGAAGTTGCTTCTGAAATATCAGGCAGTCCTAGTAATAGATGATAAGCTAAGGCCTATAGGTATAGTGACTAGGAGTGATATAATAAGATATAAATTGTCAACGTCTAATAGTTACACTAGGTGGGCCCCAGCAGCGGCCGACGGGCTGAGAAAGCCTGAGGAAACACCGGCCTCCTACCTCCGTGGAGGTTCAAGCTAGAACAGGGGTAGTACCCTGGCAACTGCACAGAAACGTAACTCTCTAGGTAACATATGAATGTGAAGTAACTCTTCCAGAGGTGACTCGGGGAGAGAGCGGAGAGTTACCTAGGGAGATGAAACGGCAGTCCCTCCAGGAGCAAGTGAGGGAGGAGATGAGCTGGGGGTCGATCCTCCCCAAGCACGCTTAGTCGGATGCCGCAATACAGAAGCCGGGTTATTGCTGGGGCCCACCTTTAGAGTTGTCCTCCATCGGAGTCTAATGTTTGGATCAAATCATTTCGCCAAGGTTAACGTTGATACCCTAGCAACGTTTCCTCACCGCGCAAATTAAGGGTCTCCAGCCGGAAGACACTCTGCCTCTGCTAACCTCCTGGTCACTGTCATAATTATTGATGAATTCAGTGCGGTAGGGCAAGTAGGTGTCCCTAAGCCGCTTCTCTATTACCTTGTGAATGTGAGTCATCAAAGTTAGGGATTAAGGGGGCATAAAACCATGCAGGCGGGGACGGACAGCCCCCTCATTATAATCAGTTTTTCAGAACTATTAGTGAAGCTAGTGACGCCCTTCCCTACAACTCGGTTTAGGAAATGGGACTGTGGGGGTCAACCAACACCTCCCTTCGCACTACCGATCCCCACTTCGATCTGGACCCACGTGGGAGGGCCTCTGACCCTCTGTCCACTAGATGAGAAACGAACCCCTCACGGTAGGAACCATGAACCCCCTGGAGGGGAACCCTTCCGGAGCAGTGAGGAAGTCAGCAATCTGCTTTATTCCAAACATGCCCATGTATGCATTACCCAATTTCCGATATGTTACCCACGTAGTGTTCTACATGTCGAGATCCCCTTGGATTCAACGTCAAATCATGGGCCCGCAGGGATTTGAACCCTGGACCTTCGCCGTGTAAGGGCGGCGTCCTAACCAGGCTAGACGACGGGCCCCTTATTTTAACCTGCTCCCTATTTTATATACTTAATCCCGTTTGGCTGCTTTCCGAAGAGGCTGATCTTCATTATTCTCTATCTCCCTAAACTCTCTAATGCCTAGCTTCTGTAGAGCTATCTCCAGGTCTATGCTTACGTCGTCCTTGGTGGTGGACTGGAGTAAGTAAGCGCCAATCATGTCTTCAGAGTATCTAGTTGTGGACTTAGCGTAATATACTATGGGTTTTCTGATAGGCCAGTTTAATTTGTACACGTCTACAGTCTTTACTTCCATTGACGCTTTAGGGAATAAGTCTTTTAATAACCTCACGTTCCTCTCGACATTTACTCTCATTAGCTCCTCCTCACTTGTTAACCTCAGTCCCTGTAAATGGGCAGTCAATCTTCTCCTAATGGACTCACTGGCTGTTTCCTGACCCTTCAATAATTTGAAGGCCAGCTTATGGGCGGCGCAGTCATTGTGAGGCAGGTAAAGTATCTCGCTCACTCCGGTTAGAGCAGAAAGAGAGCCTTGAATCCCATAAGCATCGGCACCTGCATTCCTAAAGATCAGATCATCTTCTCGACTGATTCTCATGAGGAACTCCGTTAACCTGTAATCCATACAGCTGATGACGAGTCTCATTCGAGGAAATTAGGGTATTTCATAATAAAAGATTATGTCCAAATAAAATATGTTACGATTCTCATATATTAAATATACTGTGCCTCAAATCTTATTCCCCTATTATACCTGTTTCACTCAGTATCTTCTCCGCAGCCTCCCACGTTATACCCCTATCACCCAATATAGTGAACCTCTCAGGCCTTATGGTATGAGCTATAGTCAAAGCCTTTATTAGAGTCTCCTCACTAATCCCCAGCTCCTTGGCCTTCAGGGGGAAGCCGATCTCGTTGAGTAGTTTCCTGATCCTCCTCCAGTTGAGCCCGTGTATGTACGACATTATTATGGTTCCAACTCCAACTAATTCGCCGTGAAGTGCCCTGTCTGGTTCTAACATCTCCACAGCATGTGCGAATAGGTGTTCGGAGCCGCTAGCGGGTCTGGTACTCCCTGCCATTCCCATGGCTACACCGCTACTTATTAGTGCTTCGATTAATATTCTTACACTTTCTATTAGATTTATATTGAAGAGTCTTGCGCACTTCAACGCATGACGCGCTGATAGGAGAGCTAAGGAGGCTGTATAGCTTCCGTAATACTCCCCCCTTAGCCTAGAGGCTAACTGCCAATCCCTCACAGCTATTAGCTTACCCACAGTATCTCCTATTCCGGCCCTTATCAATCTTTTAGGAGCTGAGGACAGGACTTCCACATCGGCTATTATAGCCAGCGGTCCCTTAGCCTTAATTGATACGGGTCTACTCAAACCCTTGAGTGACGCGAAAGGGGACGTTATACCGTCATGGGATGGTGCAGTAGGAACGCTTATGAAGTCCATATTGGCTCTATATGCGGAGTACTTGGCAACGTCTATCACCTTCCCTCCACCTATGCCTACTATTGCTTTAGCCTTGACTTCCTTAGCCCGCTCCTCAACTTTCCCTGCTTCTTCTATATCCCCTTTTTCCACCTCTATAACCTCTGAGCCTTTTCCTGAAAGTCGATCCAGAAGCCCTTCCACGAAAAGTTGTCTCACCTTGTGACCTGTGACCATGAGGAGAGGTTGAGCGAGATTGAGCTGTGCGAAGTAAGAGTGGATATTGTTCGATATCCCATTGCCTATGTAAACACGCATGGGAAGGTCTATTACATGCTCTTTTGCAATCATGTTCCTTAAGACATAATTTTAGCAAGATTTATATACTATAGATATGCTATTAGAACGGCGACTTCTATCGTCGTAAATGTGGTGGGATAGTGGATAACCTGGTAGTTAATATATTCAAGAGTCTTCCTCAAAGCGTAGAAGTAACTAGAGTGGAATATGAAGGGCCGGTAGTTTCCATTTACATCAAGAACCCCAAGGCTTTGGATCAGAATTTCAGCGAGGTGGTGAAGAAGCTAGCTAAGGACTTGAAGAAGAGAGTGATCATAAAGGCAGATCCCTCGGTCAGGAAGAGTGAGCAGGAGACTAAAGAGATCATAAAGTCATTGGTACCTGAGACAGCTGAAGTTGTAGACGTTAAATTCGACGATGTAATGGGTGAAGTCATAATCAAAGCCAAGAAACCCGGCCTTGTCATAGGTAAGGGTGGTTCGCTCCAGCAGAGAATATTCTTCGAGACGCTGTGGAAGCCAGTGATCGTTAGGGAACCCCCCATAAAGTCCAAGATGCTAGACAGTATAATGAGCCATATAGTCAATGAGAACGAGTACAGGATAAAGATCCTGCGGAGCTTCGGGGAGAGAATACACAGGGAACTCCTGTTCAGGGATAGGTACGTGAGGATCACAGGGCTAGGAGGCTTCAATGAAGTAGGGAGATCAGCGGTTTTGATAGAGACGCCGGAGAGTAGGGTCATAATGGATGTAGGGGTTAACCCCAGTATTTCCTATGGGGAGAGGATGTATCCTAGACTGGAAATAGAACAACTTAAATTAGAGGAATTGGACGCTGTTGTAGTCACACATGCCCATATGGATCACGCAGGCCTTATCCCTTACCTCTTCAAATACGGTTACAACGGCCCCATTTACGTCACCCCTCCCACCAGGGACATAATGGCCTTGATGCAACTCGACTTTCTAGACGTAGCTACCAAAGAGGGTAGACCTCTACCATACTCTGCGAAGGAGGTCAGGAAACAGCTCCTTCACACTATAACGTTGAACTACGAGGAGGTTACTGATATAGCGCCAGATATAAGGCTCACATTTTACAACGCAGGTCACATAATAGGTTCAGCTATGGCACACCTCCACATAGGGGAAGGGATACACAATGTAGTTTATACAGGCGATTTCAAGTATGGGAGAACTAGGCTTCTGGATCGGGCGGTGGACGAGTTCCCCAGAGTGGATACACTAATAATGGAGACCACTTACGGTGCTCAGGCCCAGCCAACCAGAGAGGAGTCAGAGACCAGGTTAATAGAGGTCATAAATAGGACCCTGAGTAGGAACGGAAAGGTCCTCATACCAGTGCTTGCTGTAGGTAGGGGTCAGGAGATAATGCTGATCTTGAACGACGCCATGAAGAGGAAACTGATCCCACAGGTTCCCATTTACGTGACTGGATTGGTGGACGAGGTCACTGCCATTCATAACGCTTACCCTGAGATGTTAAGCAGGGAGGTAAGAGATCTAATCCTTTACAAGGACGAGAATCCATTCACCTCAGATTTCTTTAAACGAATAGAGGGTTATAGAGAGGATATAGCTCAAGGAGAACCCTCAATAATATTAGCGACCTCTGGAATGCTAAACGGTGGTGCTTCCCTGGAGTTCTTCAAACAGTTAGCTCCCGATACCAGGAATTCATTGGTTTTCGTTAGTTATCAAGCTGAGGGCACGTTGGGCAGGAAGATTAAAGACGGAGCCAGGGAGATACAACTAGTGGATAGGGATGGAAGGGTCGAGAACGTTAAGGTAGACATGGAGATATATACCATTGAGGGTTTTTCAGGGCATAGCGACAATAGGCAGTTAAGGGCATTCCTCGAGAGGATATCCCCTAGGCCTAGGAGGCTAATACTTAATCATGGTGAGGCCTCGGCTATAGCTAAGTTCTATGACTCGCTTAGGAGCAGGAGAGTCTTGGGTATAAACGAGATATATACGCCCAACATACTAGATAGCATCAGAGTTGTCTGACTTCCTCTACGCCTTGGAGTGTTCCCGGGGGTTCGCTGTTCCCACTGTGGGTCCGTATTCAAGACCCTCCCCTGGTGGGAATGGGCCCACCACCTGAGTCCGGATCCCGAAGCATGAACCCTCCTTCGGCAACGTTCTTTCCTGAAACCCCCTGAATTGACCTGAAGGGCCTGTAGCTCCTCCCAAAGTCCCGTTGCCCTGGATCGGGCCGGGGGAGGAGCTCCTTTAGGATCGCTGAAAATAAACTCAAAGGAGGCGTTTGAATCAGGGGCTATCCATGCCTTAGTAGAGCTTTGCGCCCCTTAATCTCACTCTCTGTAAACTACCGTTCGTCCCTACACTTTCCACACTCGATCTTAACTGCACGTGAAATGATCGGGATGAGACTCAGCCCTTGACTACCCACGGTAGACGATCACGGAGCCTGAAGCCCAAAGGCAAGGGGCCCACATAGAGTTGAAAGATCATTACCACTTTTAAGTGCGGAACAAACTACATAAAATACTTCCAAGTCATGAAAAAGGATCCGTTGTCTCTTCTAAGGAGGATCATCCCCACCTCATAATTTCCTGCTTCTCAGGGGAAACTTAATCCCTCCTCACTCAAAGCGTCCATTCAGCGACTCTATAGTGCTCTGCATGAAGGTTATGGAGGCTTCCCTGCCACAGGCTTGAGTCCAACAGCCCCAAGGATAGTGGTAGCTCTTACGATGAAGGGATTGGGGAGGTGGAAAGCCTTGCCCCTTCTGGGGGGGGGGCCAGAATCGGCCCTGATAAGGAGATGTTCTACACTAGCATTACTATGAGAGGCTATCCGTCCCTCAACTCAGGCAAGGGGATTTCTGCCCTATCATCATTAAATGAAATTTTATTTGTCATTTATATTTATTTTTTAAAACTTATATAAACAGATCCCATGAACGTTCTTGGACGTAAGATAAATTTTGACCGTCAAGCTCGGATCCTACCACTAAATTTTTAATTATTTGCTGACAGTCCTGAGGATAAGGGGGCCCGTCGTCTAGCCTGGTTAGGACGCCGCCCTGACGCGGCGGAAATCCTGGGTTCAAGTCCCAGCGGGCCCATAGGCAGCTCTTGATTCTGAATCCTGGGCTTTACCCACGTTACTCCTGCCAATCGATCTCCTAACCAGGTTCTAGCATCGCTTTCTCTAGACATAACTTTTATGATTTTGCCTGACCAAAGCGTGGGAATTATGACAAAAAGATTTTTATAGAAGTCTTCCTATCGGAGAACGAAGGTGGTGTTATGGCTACACTCGCTACTACACCTGAGGGAATACCCGTAATAATCTTAAAAGAAGGTTCGTCAAGAGCTTATGGCAAGGAGGCTCTTAGAAACAACATAGCTGCAGTTAAGGCTGTCCAAGAGGCGTTAAGGACGACCTATGGGCCGAGAGGAATGGATAAGATGCTCGTGGATAGTCTAGGTGATATCACCATAACCAATGATGGTGCCACAATACTAGACAAGATGGATCTGCAACATCCAGCAGGCAAGCTTTTAGTTCAAATAGCGAAGGGCCAGGATGAGGAGACAGCTGACGGGACTAAAACTGCTGTAATACTCGCTGGAGAACTGGTGAAGAAAGCGGAAGAGCTCCTCGACAAGGAGATACATCCCACCATAATTGTATCAGGTTACAAGAGGGCCGAAGAGGAGGCAGTGAACATCATAAACCAGTTAGCGAGAAGTGTTTCGGTGAGTGATACGGATGTCCTTAGGAAAGTCGCTTTGACTTCGCTCAGTAGTAAAGCGGTAGCAGGGGCTAGGGAGTATATCTCTGATATCGTAATGAAGGCAGTGACACAGGTAGCCGAGAAGAGGGGAGAGAGGTGGTACGTCGACCTAGATAACGTGCAGATCGTGAAGAAGCACGGAGGCAGTATAGCTGATACACAACTAGTCTACGGTGTCATAGTTGACAAGGAAGTGGTCCACCCTGGGATGCCGAAGAGGGTGGAGAAGGCTAAGATAGCCTTATTAGATGCTGCCTTAGAGGTGGAGAAGCCAGAGATCGACGCCGAGATAAGGATAAATGATCCGACTCAGATGAATAAGTTCCTAGAGGAGGAGGAGAAAATCCTGAGGGGGATGGTGGACAAGATCGCAGCTTCAGGCGCTAACGTGGTAATATGCCAGAAGGGTATAGACGACGTGGCTCAGCACTTCCTAGCCAAGAAGGGCATCCTCGCAGTGAGGAGGGCTAAGAAGAGTGACCTGGAGAAGTTGGCAAGAGCCACTGGCGGTAGAATAGTCAGTAACATAGATGAGCTAACCGAGCAAGACTTAGGGTATGCTGAGCTAGTGGAGGAGAGGAAGGTAGGAGAGGATAAGATGGTGTTCGTTGAGGGAGCCAAGAATCCTAAGGCCGTGAGTATTCTAGTTAGAGGAGGATTGGAGAGGATAGTAGATGAGGCTGAAAGGGCAATAAAAGACGCGCTAGGTACTACTGCCGATGTAATAAGAGAAGGAAAGGTGGTTGCAGGAGGTGGGGCCATAGAGTTAGAGATAGCCAAGAGGCTAAGGAAATTGGCTCCTCAAGTCGGAGGGAAGGAGCAACTCGCAATTGAGGCATTTGCCTCAGCAGTAGAGGGGATACCAATAACCTTGATAGAGAACGCCGGCCTGGACCCCGTAGATGTCCTCGTTAGGCTGAGAAGTCTGCATGAGAGTGAGCAAAACTTGTGGTATGGAATAAACTTGCTGTCAGGGCAGCCTGAGGACATGATGAAGCTTGGTGTGATTGAGCCCGCAGTAGTTAAGGCTAATGCAATTAAGGCAGCCACGGAGGCTGCGACTCTCATACTAAGGATAGACGATATAGTGGTAGCAAGTAAGAAGAGCGAGGCTAAGGGTAAGGAAGGAGAGAAGAAAGAGAAGGAAGGAGAGAAGAAGGAAGAGGATTAAAATATTTTATTGAATTATAATTTTTATTAGTTCACATGTCTATCATTTTACAAATGTTTAGCTGACCTTTAGTATTACAGGTTTCACTAAGGACGGTGCTTGGAAGAGGCAAAAACCTTGATCCAGTTTATCTAACGCTGCTATAATGCTCTGATCAAGGGACATAGAGTCTCTGACTACTCTTTTATCTATATCCGATTTAATTGTATGAATTATTTTAATGTTGGTGTTTTTCATGACAGTGGCCGACACTGAGGAGGGGGATTGTGTTATCACACATAAACCTACATTATACTTTCGAATTTCAGATAGCATTTTATCAAGGAACTCGTTATTCATCGAGAAGTAGTTTTGGGCCTCCTCGATCATGACCAGAACCGGATTCTCCAACTTATTAATCATGGCGAAGTCTACTACCAGCTTAATTACGAATGTTCCGTAGAGTCTCCTAAGCCTTAAATTTCGGATGAAACTTAGGTCCATTACGATCGCCGACCCTCCTTTCTCCATTAAGCTAGTTAGAAGACCCTCCGTGTTTTCGGACTTAGAAAAGAGCATCTTACCACCCTTAGTGAAGAACACATAGAGCTTTCTAGCTAACGCATACTTCACCTCTCTCATCCAGTAGCTGGAGTCGTCGATCTCGTCTAAGGCCTCTTTCATAGACTCCATAGAGAAATTACTTTTCCTCTTGAGGTAAGTGAGTATAGAGAAGAGAAGATATCTTTGAGGTTCAGTAAGTTGGAGTACATCTCCTAGTATTTCAACTACTTCATCCACGTCGTTCTCGATCATCTTAAGCGGATCTATGACCAGCCTGTTCCCGCTGTCATAAATCACTTTTGCGGGTACCAAGTTTCTATACTCCCCGTGCCAATCCAATATTACCACTTTAACCCCTTTCTCAGCTAACCTGTTAGCTATAATGGACGCTGTAGTTGACTTCCCACTTCCGGTAGTGCCGAATATGGCTATGTGTCTGGTGATGTCTTTGATCTCGAGTCCCACTTCAGATCCGAAGCTATCGTTGACTCTACCCAACATTACGTCGTAACTCGATGATAAAGGCGAAACCATAGGCAGGCCTGGGATAACATCGAAAACTCTAGCGTAGCTCAGACTTCCCGTTTCTGCGGGAACGGGCAATAGGGAGCTCCTAAATCCGACAGGAGAGAGGTTGAGGTGTGGACATAAGCTTCCAGCAAGGGAGAGCAGGAACTTAGACTCTTCCTCAGCTAACTCTTCGCTTCTCTCTTTAGTGTTAGCATTGCAATATATCACCACAGCAGACCCTGGTCTCCTCTTGAGGGTAGTAACGACGTAGTACTGACATGTCGATGTCCTTTTGCTTAGCAGAGCTAAGAGGTGGTCAAGCTCCTTCTGATATAAGGTTTCGTCCCTCTCCCCCTCTCTACGCTCTAACTTAAATATAACCCCACTTATATATTTTCCTTGATCTATGAGAGTAAACCTGTTAAATCTAATCAAAAAATTATTAATAGTTTTAACTATATGTCTACTCCCAATCTTGGAGACTACACCAATTATCACTGCTATGGGGAGAGCTAAAAGCAGGTAATGTATACTAACTTTAAGCACGCTTAGTGCTAATAGGGCAACTCCCATTGCTCCTATGAGTAAGGGATGGAGCTTCACTCTTTCAAGGGTGTAAGTAGTAATATCAGAATGACCCGGCAGAAATTAAAGAGTTGCGAGTGAGCATAACCCTCTCCCTATTGTCCCTTATTAAGGGGTGCACTTCTATTCCTTCCACCCTTATTGTATCTGACAGATCCTCACAGCAAACTATGGAATAAGCGGTATCCCCTTCTTTAACTGATAACCTACTTAAAGCCTCTGAGACCTGTCTGGATGAGGACAGTAATAACAGGAACTCCAGAGACGGATCTCTGAGCTTAGATTTGCCAGCTTTCACTCTGTAAAAGAAGTGAGTACATGCTTGACAAATTAGGGGAAGGGGGGGAAGTTCCTTAACGACCTGTCCTACGCACATATTCTCCCTACGAAAGAAAACCACCTCCCTTAGGTTACTTACTAAGATCTTTCGGACTTCGATCATTCATCCACCGTGGTTTACGGGTATGACGGTTATGACTGCCTCTTCGCTTAAAGGTCCCTTCTCTAAACGCCAGTCTAAACCGTTAACTAGAACTATCACTCCTGCTCTCACCTTACCTTCCCTCACTATCACCCCATTCCTATCGATCTCGGAGAGGGCCTGTATCACTGAGTTAGCTTTCACTAACCTCTCTCTGCCGAAAAGGGATACCAGGCCTCCCATGAAGAGTACCTTTACCATTACTCCTCCTCTTTGGTTTCGCCCTCCTCTTTAGGAATTGAGATCTTTTTAGCATATCGCGTTAAGTATCCTGCCACCCTATTCCTAACCTTCTTTGATCCGACTTTAAGATATTTAGAGAGAATTTCCTTATTTTTACTAAATTCTGTGGAAATTTCAGATTTATGAGACTCATATATTTGAACAGCTACTCTCTTTATGTCTTTAGTATATACTGTGCCCATCTCGCTTCACTCCCTCTGCGAACTTGTATATACGCTTTTCTTAGCTTGCGAAACGCCCTCGGCCCTCTTGAACCTGGACTTCAGCTTCTCTAGGATAACGGGGAGGGTAGTATACTCCATCTCTGTTGGTTCCAGCCTATGGGGCATGAAAGGTCCGTGTCTCCTCATGTACTCCGTAATAACTGAGGCGAGTCTTCTGGTCTCGTCGAAGGAAGGATCGTCGAATAAATCGGAAGGTCCCACTAGCTTGCCCCCTTTAACATTGAAGCCCAATCCAATTAACCTCGGCGGGCCATCGAATCTCACCGCCCTAGCATCCCTTTGGGAAACTGGCATTAGGGGTCCATAATGGCTACCTCTCATCCAACCCGCTACTAGGTGGGGAAAGGAGAAGGACTCTAACACTTCGCCTAAGGCGGGGAAACCGTGTTGGAGCCTTACCACTAGAACTGGATCGTCCTTCCCCACGTATTTCCCTGCGATTAAGTTTAACCTTTCCACTGAGGTCACTGAAGCCTGTTCCCCATCAGCTCTCCTAAAGACCTTCCTAATTATGTACCTCGAGGGAGTACCTATTAGCCCCAAGAGATCGTAAATCTCCTCGGGCGAATTAAGCTCGACCTGTGTTCCCTCATAAACGTCGAGGACCTCGAAGCGGAAGCCGTTGTGCATAGTAGGATCCAGAACTAGACCCGCTGTGTTAAAGGGATCCGAAAAGACCTTGAATAGTGGTAAGTTAAAAGCGCCTGGTTCCGTTTTATCCGCCATGAAGATGGCTAAAGGCTCTGAGACCCTCTCTTCCATTTCCATCTCAGCCACTCCTGGTCCTAAGCCTCTCACGTTCCCAGAGAAGGAATCGGAAAGCAGATCCTGTCCTGCCGCGTATAGGCCTAAGTCTTTAGCTACTTTGGCTGCCTCTTTGAACGCATTCCATGCTGTCTCGTGAACTTGAGGATCAGACACACCCTTATCATGAGTCATTATGAGCTCCAAATCATCTCCGACATTAGTTATGTAGAAATCTATTAGGGTCCTGTTCCTTTTAGCCTCGGACAGCACCCTGTTAGCAGCAGCTAATGTATCTGGGTGGACAACGTGGTGTCCAGCGAGACTTCCTATGTCAGCTTTGATCACACTTAATGTGATCTTCATAGTTTCCGGTTTGTCTTAGGATCTAATAAGGCTTGAGCAAAACTCTTCCCCACCAGCCTGAATCCTTCATTAGAAAACTTAGGCGATCTGTGGAGGGAAAAGTTCTTCGTTATCTTTTTGCAAAATTTTAAATTTAAAAAACAATTTTTTAAACAAAATCCTAGTAAATTGGTATCATTTCCTTTGGATTGCAGTGGTCGACACTATCTTGATTACGTCCCTATCTTTCAGTGTATACTCCCTCCCGATCTTCTCTTTTCTCCTCACGTCCATCGCATATAAGAATCCCTTAGCTAGATCGCTGTGTATCTGCTGTGCCAAGTCTAACGGAGTGGATCCTCTCTTTAAGAGTAGAGCGTCTGGAAGCACATTCCCGTTCCTATCGCAAAGGCATTTCTCATCCTCCACGGGGAACACCGTTATCATACCTAGGGCCTCGAAGACAGCCTCATTTATAGCCCTTTGGACACCTGTGCTTCCGTAAATGTCCAACACGTTTGTCTTTATATACTCCAAGGCCCTCTTCTGCTCTGCGCTTAAAGCCTTCGAGATCCTAAAGGATGAATCGCCTGGGAGGTATTCTATCAAGCCCGCTCTACTCGCTTTCCTTAATGCTAGTTCGCTCTCTGCACTAACAGGCACTACATGGGTGAACCTATCTTTGAGCCTCTGGATATTCGTTTTGGCCTCTGGTAGGTCAGCTTTATTCGCTACAATGACCATGGGTTTAGAGATTCGCCTTAGGTTCTTAACGAAGGTGCGAAGTTCCTCCCTACTCCAAGAGGATAACTTCCTCCCCTCGAGTTTTGAGCTCCTGAGAGCTTCCAATAAGTGAGATCTATTTATGGTGAGTCCAGATAACCTAGACAGCAGAGACTCTACCGTATCCTTTCCGCTTAAGTCCACTGTTTTGGAAAATTTATCCCAATCTTTCGAGACTATAGAGAAAAACCATTCATCTATTTCGTTTTCAATAAGCTCAACGTCTTTTATGGGATCCCTGCTGCCCGGCGGGACAGGTACTCCTCTTTCGTCAGTGGAACCGCTAGCGTCTATCACATGAAGGAGCACGTCTGCTTTCCTCAGTTCATCTAAGAACACGTTTCCTAACCCTTTGCCTTCATGGGAACCAGGGATTAGACCGGCTACATCCACCAGTGTTACCGGAATGAACCTGAAATCATTGATGCAATATGAATTCCTCGGGTTACATTTAACACCGAACTCCCTGTGAACGCATTCAACTCTAACGTGGGATACTCCAATATTAGGGTTTATAGTGACGAACGGTCTGTTAGCCCTTTCAACCTCTATTAGGGTGGAGGCTGAGAAGAAAGTGCTTTTGCCGACATTGGTTTTACCGATGACTCCTATCGTTATCAACGATTAGCCCTCATTTTAAGTTTGGACTAAGGTTTAATCAAACTGATTATTGGGCCTAGTGACCATCTGTGTAACTTGGTTGTGTAGAGTGAGAAGGATGAAGGATCGCCCAAACCCCTACCATGAGGCTTTTCCTATTTAAATTCACTGAGGAATTCAGCAAAGAAATTTCGCGAATTCGATCACTCGAAAAGGACAAGCCTAAACTCGAAGTTAGCTTGGATCACTTCATCTTAATCGAGCTACACAGAATCCATTTACGGATAGATCTCAATAGATCTCACTTAAAAACCACCTCAGTGAATCCAGCGAAGTTGTCCCAGCCTGTAACTCTAAGTCTCCTTCCTTCTAAGGATATCCCTTCACCTTCCCTCACCACGCCCAAGACTATAGGATCAAGACCTTTTCTGCGCATGAAATTTATTACTCTATCTAAGTCATTATTTTTAACAAATATTATAGCCTCATACTCCTCTCCAGAATACTTGAGTATATCGTCGACTGTATAGCCGAATGACTCTAGTTTACTCAAGATATCCTCCCTTACGGGGATCTCTTTCAGGTCAATGCCATACCCTATCTCGCTCAATACCTTATGCAAGGAGATCAGAACGCCATCACTGACATCAGTGGATGAGGAGATCGAGCTGCACATCTCCTTGAATAGATGAATTAACTGTCTTTTGACTACAGGGTGCTTTACCCTAATGATGGACTCCCTAGTGAGGGGAATAGACCATCCCCTTTCATAGGATAGGAAGACCTCTGAGGTATAACCTAAACGATCCGTTATTAACGCCACGTCTCCGGGCCTTATATCTCTCCACGGCTTGACACAAAGGGCTTCACCTATTACCGCAATGTCGATCCACCCTGAATTATGCGACGAATTGGTGTCCCCTCCCACGTAAGCGGAGCTGTAATACTCTGAAGCCATCTTTACGCCTTTCACCAAACCTATTAAGTTCTCCTCTGGTTCATTGACATTGAGACCTATTGAGCTCATCACAAGATGGGGTATTGCCCCTCTCGCTATAACATCACTCATTGCAGCTGAAACGGCTTTCCATCCAATATCGAAGTAGTCCATGAATGGAAAAGAGAATGAAAGATTGAAACCGTCTAGCTTGAATACCTCACTTCCTCGCAGATAAACGTCGTCTAAACTAGGCAGCCCCACTAGCTCTTTTATCCTCTGTAACGCTCTCGCCTCCCCTAAATCCTTTAGCTTCAGTGTTCTCACATAGAAGATCGTTAGCCTGGAGCTTAATTGAATTCGGGTCTAATTACCTAGGGGACGAAGAAGGGGCTCCTGAAGTCCACCTAAGGCTCCAAAGCAAATAGGGTCATTGATTATAGAGAGTAGGGATTAATGGCGTGCCCTTCCAGGGTAGTGAGGAAGTTAGATGGGGCCTCTCTCGCTCGCGAAAACTTGTCTAGCAAATTCTATGGTCCTTTTGATCAGATCATGGGAACTTCCTAGGTAGTTCCTCGGGTTTAACACCTCTCTAAGTTCCTCCTCCGTCATTAACTTAGTTACAGCGTCACTCTCTAGGCAAACCTGTAACAGACTCTTCCCTGTCCTTCTAACGTTCCTGCTCATCTCCGATACTAATCTGTGAGCCTCATGTCTTTTCATCCCCCTAAGAGTCAGGGCGACCATTAATGCCTCACTCATGATTAGGCCTTTAGTCAAGTTTAAGTTCCTCATCATACTCTCCTCCACCACTTCCATGTCCTTAAGGAGGCTTAACAGAGATTCCAGGATCTCGTCGATCAACAATAAGCAGTGAGTTATCACTATCCTCTCGGAGGAGCTGTTCGTCAGGTCTCTTTCGTGCCATAGGGGTATATTCTCCAGTTCTGTAACCACAAGTCCACGCATGACTTTAGCTATTCCGCCTATTCTCTCCGCGGTGGTTGGATTCTCCTTTTGCGGCATGGTACTACTTCCCACCCTATTCCCAGTTCCCTCCCTTATCTCATCGATCTCAGGTCTCATGAGTTCCCTAACCTCCAGCGCAAACCTATCAGCCTGTGACGCTAGAATTGCTAGATCCGATACTAACTCTGAGAACCCATCCCTCGGGGCTACTTGAGTCGATATTGAATGTGGTGAGAGCCCTAACTTTTTAGCCACGATCTCCTCCACCTTAATTCCGTTTAACCCCCAAGCCGCCATCGTCCCTACTGCGCCACCCATTTTGATCCTGAGCACCCTCTTCTCGCTATCTTTGAGCCTCTGATAGGACCTGGCAAATTCATAGACGTAGTTCGCCAATTTGAAACCTAAAGTTATAGGTATGGCATGTTGACCGTGAGTCCTGCCGGGCATGATAGTGTCCTTATACTTCTCCGCTAGGCTTGAGAGAGTTTCCACGACTTCCTTAAGTCTACGATATATGAGTTTCAGGGAATCCCTGAGAACGAGAGCCCATGCCGTGTCCACTATATCATTGCTTGTGGCACCGAAGTGGACGAAGCGGCCTGCGTCGCCGGCTCTCTCGGCTATGGCAGTAGCCAATGCCATGACATCGTGGCCCAACCTCTTCTCTAAGGCATCTATTTCCTCGATCCTAACACTCTCCCCTGCCAGTCTAATTACTCTAACGTCTTCCCTTGGGACTATTCCAAGTTCAGCTAAGGCCTCCACTAAAGTTGTTTCAACGGTAATCATCCTCTTGATCAGTCCTTCCCTTGATACGATCCTCCTCATTTCTTCAGTTCCATATCTCCATTCAATGGGGCAAACAGCTGGCTCCATCACTCATCCCTTAGGGGCACAGTTTTAACTGCAGATGGTATCACTCTTCAGAATCTTTCGTAGTTTTAGTCATGTTTATCTGCTAACTACGGGTTATTTTTGAACAATTTCTAATTCTTTTCCATACCATGATGAGGACTTTTACCACCATTCATAGAGGGAAGAAGAGGCTCTGTGGCAAACACGTCTCTTTACTCGTGACCGACTTCGAAAAGTTCTACACGGCTTTCGCTCGATCACAGGGAATCCCGCCGCGGGGATATTCGGGTGGTAGCCTTTCGAACCCCGGACCACCCGGTGTCTGCCCTCATCTACAGCCGGGCGCTCTACCGCTGAGCTACGGCGGGACTTCCCCAGCATAGCGATCTAGAAATTTCCTAATAAATTTAACTTTAAACTCATCACTTCCACTCGCGAAGAGGAATTTAGAGAGGAGATTGAACCCCTTGAAAAGCCAAGCATCGTAATTACGGTCAATAAAGGCTTATTTTCCAAGGTCAAGCCTAAAGACGGCCCCGTGGAATTAGGGGCTATGATCTATATAGACACCCTTTTAACGGCTGGAGAGTTCACGAAATCGCCGGGGTGCCCGAGCGGTCCAAGGGGGTGGGCTCGAGTCCTTTCCGGCGCTAAAACGCGAGTGACCCACTGCCTATCCAGGCACGCGGGTTCAAATCCCGCCCCCGGCGTATTGCTTAAATAATGAGACAGCTGTAAAACTGATAGTGCGGAGGTGCCCGAGCATGGTCAAAGGGGTCGGGCTCAGAACCCGATGGCGTAGGCCTGCGTGGGTTCAAGTCCCACCCTCCGCACCATGCCGCCGTAGCTCAGCGGTAGAGCGCCGGCCTCGTAAGCCGGTGGTCGCGGGTTCAAATCCCGCCGGCGGCTTTGAGGGAAGCACTATCCATATTTCGAAATCCTTATTTCAGGTTAAGTTCTGAACCATAATGGATCCCCCGACTATTTACGAATGTTTTCAATAAGGGACGATGATCGAAAGATAATGATTTATTGCATTCCTTCATCCTTGTCTTTTCGAATTACTTAAGCGGATTTAGTCTCTCAGTCGAATCAGGGTCGCTTTGAAGATCTTAACCCTATTCCTAAGCTCGCTCTATAGTTGCTCTTCGGCAATTAGATACCGCGTAGGTACGCTAAGGTGATTGAGGGATATGAGAGGGCCTGTCCGTGACTCCGGTGAAGCCTAAGGGCGAGAATTAAATACAAATATTATGAAATCCTATGAAGACCAAACCCTTACTATACTAACTACCTGTCTAATTTTCATGCAGTATTATATAAATTATAAATTTTTTAACTTATAAAATCGAAAATAGCTGATGTGATAGAGAATAATTTATAAATATTCCCTTCCTCTCTTCTTCAAGGTGCTTAGATTGGCTGAGACCACTCACAAGCTGTTGGCCGAGTCCATAGGTAACGTAGTGTTAGTGAAGTTAAAGGGGAGCAAAGAGGTAAGAGGACGATTGAGAAGTTTCGATCAGCACATGAACTTAGTATTAGAGGAGTCAGAGGAGATATTGGCTGACGGCAACGGAAAGAAGTTAGGTACAATAGTAATAAGGGGAGATAATGTGATCTTGATTTCACCCATGTCTTCTTGAGATCGCGGTGAAGTGAATGAAAGGGACTCCTTCGTTCGGGAAAATGAATAAGAGGACTCACATAAGATGTAGGAGGTGCGGTAGGAATTCCTATAATGTATCGAAGAAGCACTGCGCTGCTTGTGGTTATGGTAAATCCAGCAGAATAAGACGATATTCCTGGGCCAATAAGAAGATCAACGGCGTAAGATTAGTATGACTAAGGTCCCTTACGCGTGGTCTTGGTTTATAGAATGGCAAACTCCCTACGAGTTTCACGCTCATGAGGTAGATAGCGTCCTCTTAGAGGTGAAGACTAAGTTTCAAGAGGTCAAGTTAGTTAATCTAAGGCGATTCGGAAAAGCGTTAATAATAGACGGTAAAACCCAGTCCACAGTTTCTGACGAGTTCATATATCACGAGAGTTTAGTTCATCCCCTCCTACTCTCAGTATCGAATCCGCAGAAGGTATTGATAATAGGTGGTGGAGAGGGAGCTACACTCAGGGAAGTCTTAAGGCATAAAACAGTCAAGCGAGCAGTAATGGTTGACATAGACGAGGCTGTTATTCAGATAGCCAAGCAGATGATGCCTGAGTGGCACCAGGGAGCTTTCGATGACGCTAGGACCCAACTAATTATAGGAGATGGCCTTAAATTCATAGAGGAGACCCAGGAGAATTTCGATGCTATAATCCTCGACCTCACCGATCCCATGAAAGACTCACCCTCATATAAACTATACACAAGGGAGTTCTACTCTTCTCTCAAGAGGGTTCTGAGAGAGGGGGGTGCTTTGGTCACCCAATCCACTTCTCCCTCGTTCTCCTTAGAGACTTTCTCTGTGATATTCAACACCCTAAGGAATACTTTCAGGTATGCGAGCGCAGCGGTCAGCTATGTGCCTGCCTTCGACGGTCTATGGGGTTTCTCATATGCTTCAGATAGGACAGTGGTGGGTGAAATGGGTCAGAGTGAGGTGGATAGTAAGCTAGAGGAAACAGTTAAGGGTGAACTCAAGTATTACGATGGGAGAACGCATTTAGCCATGTTTAACATACCTAAGTATATTAGGGATTTCGTGAAGAGGGAGAGGCGAATATCCACTGAGGCTGACCCAATATACGTTCCTGCGTAATATTAAGAGGGGTAATCATGGATTACTTACTAGCATCGGTTTTAGCGGTGATATTAGCCTGGCTATCACTCTTAACCTTCCTCATACTGAGGAAAAACAAATACATTGTTTATAGAAAAATTCCTAAAAATAAGAGAGTTTCTAGAGCCAAGAGATACATAATATTTTACGTGGTAACTGAAAGTGGGCCAATAAGGTCTCCAGAGATAGAGGAAGCGGTGAGGACCAGTGTTAGGAGGCTCGCTGGAGAGATGTGGTTAGAACTTTCGTCTCCTCATATTTCCCTTTACGATCAGGAGAGAATGCGTGGGATAATATCGTGTAAAAGAGATGGTTATAAAGTAGTTTTAGCGTCCCTCCCTTTAATCAAAACCATAGGAGGAAGGGAAGTTCTGCTGGTGCCTAAGAGGACTACTGGCAGCTTCAAGAAAGCTAAACGGATTATGGGAGTATAGGAATTACTGCATTTTAAAGCTCAGAATTGGAAGAACGAAGAGACACTTTTACGTTTCCGTGTTTACCCGCGGCGTAACTTCCCCTTACTTTCACCCACTGTCAATTCTGCCACGGCGTCTCCTTGAGGGTTCATCTACACTTAACCTTAACTCCTTGGGGCTGGTCCAGAGGAATCCGCTGCCCTCCCATCCGCTTCGTCCCTCCTATCCCCGTGGGTAGAGTCGATCATCAGTTGGGAGATCATAGATAGAAAGTTCAAAGGCAATATCGTAGTGAACTTTACCCCGCCCTCGCGGACAGGGCTTCCCCTCGCGATTTCCTGCTTCCCAGCCCCACCTCGCCCCCTTGGCTAGGGGTAGGGGACGGAGCCCCACATGCTCAACAGCCCCCGCCCTGAAGATAAGGACTCGATCATGGTGCCTATCCAGGTCGTCGATGGGGTAGAGGCGCACTTCATGGACCCTCGCTTTAACCAAGGCGGCTCAGCGACGCTTACCCCGTCGGTGGCTGTTAACGATATATACCCTCCTGGAATGGATATTTGAATTTTTGAGGGCTGTCCATCCCCTACCTCACGGAAGGGGTCTTACGCCCCCTCAAATTCCCCGAGAAGATAAACACAACTCTCACGGGACAAGTTTAGATGTAATTAATATAGTCTTTAAAAGTTACGTAAAAAGTGTAACAGTCTTCGAAGAAAGTTAGAAATCAAGTTAAGTGAACAGTCGCTTCCATTCTATGATTGAAAATAATTGCAAGTAAGCTTAAAATTAGAGATATTGAAAAATTAATTAATGGAATAAAAGGAATGAGTTTCGTAAGCTGTTCTGATCCACCCCAATGTGATTCCCAGTAACCTCAGCCTTATAAGTGAGTAGAAAGAGTGATCCGTGAGGTAAATGGTAGCATCTTTATACACTTTCATCTCCAAAACTTGGAGAGATGAAAGTTTCAAGAGGTCAGTGATGGCTCAAAGACTAGTTCAGTGGAGGAAAGACACGACAATTAAGCGTATATCCAGACCTACGAGAATAGATAGAGCGAGAAGCTTAGGATATAAAGCAAAACAAGGATTCGTCATAGTCAGAGTCAAAGTCAGGAAGGGAGGTTTAAATAGGCTTAGGCCAGTATCCGGCAGAAGGCCAAAGAGAATGGGAGTGGAAGGCTACTCAGCGTCGAAGAGCGATCGATGGATAGCAGAGGAGAGGGCTGCCAGGAAGTATCCAAATTTAGAGGTGATAGGGAGTTACTATGTAGCTGAAGATGGCCAGTATAAGTATTTCGAGGTAATCCTAGCGGATCCCTCTCATCCTGCTATTAAATCGGACCAGGAGTTAAAGTGGTTGCAGGAGGAGTCCAACAGAAAGAGAGTATTCAGAGGACTAACCAGCCCCGGTAAGAAGGCTAGGGGACTTAGAAAATCCAGGGGAGTTAGAGGGACTCATGGCTATAAGTGGAAGAAGAAGGAGAAGGAGCGCAACCTAAGGAGAAGACACGAAGCATCGAGATATAACAGACTCTTAAACTATAAGATACCAGGGAAGTGATTGATGAAAGTAGGGGCCCTTCTGATCAAGGTCTTCGTTTTTGATACTGAAGACGAGGAGAGGGTGCGTAGTTCCCTGTCCTCCTTACTTCAGGGCTTAGAGTTCATTTCCTCAGAGAGTGAGTTAAAGGGGCATTATGGGAACAGGATAAAGGTTGTGGAGTATAGGGTCTCAGGCCAAAACGCCAGTAGTCTCTTGGAGAGATTGTTGTCGTCCTTGTCCAAGGAGGATAAGCTTCTACTCATAACCACCCTACGGGATAGACTGATCGGCAGTAAACTTCACCTGAGGCTGGATAAGCAGCGATTGGTAGCCTTAGGGAAGTTGAGCCTAAAGGATGGAGACGACGTGATTAAGGTTATAGTCTCATTTATTCCTTATAAAAATGAGAATATCGTTGATTATGTGAAGAAAGTTGCTTTTAATTGAACCTTGCGTGAAGAGCCAGAAAGCCTACCTCAAGCTGAGAGAAGCGGGCTATGATACTGGAATAACTGAGAATTTCAAAAGCGAGTTCAATAGGTTCACACTTAAAGCCCCTAGGTTAGACGGGAGAAGGGAATCTGGTAGAGGGGGATCAGAGTCAGGTAAGACTTTGTTCGTGGCGAAGCCCCTAACCAAGCAGGAAATGATGCATTGGATAAAGAAGGACGAGATCTCTTTGATATCGATAGATGGAAGGAACCATTACCTTCTTAACGAATCCATGATCTCCCTAATACAAAGCGTAGGGAAGTTCGTTGAGTTGGACCTAAGCGGAGCGAATTCTCTCTCCATTAAGAGAGTGATATCCTTATCGTCGAAGCTTAACGAGGATCTCATAGTATCGTCTTGCGCCTCCAATTTCAGTGACCTATGGCCAGTCCTCTCCAAGATCTCACTGTTAGCTCTTTATGGAGCCTCAGAGGGAGATGCTATAATGTGGGTCACACTGAATCCCAATATATTGTTGAAGAGAATGATCAAAGCATAAGAGTTGAGTTATTGAAAATTCCTTAAGCTAAATTGCTACTACACCCGCCCTCTCAAGTGGAGATCTCCCGTAGCCCTTTCCCAGGCTGCTGAGGTTAATCATGAGAGAATACGAATCGTATTGTATGGTCCTTCTTTAAGTCAGTCCTAACGAAACCGAACCTCACGAATTGGGCGATCTCTCCCAGCTCTAACCGTGTTACTTCCTGTTCCCCATATCCTTGAATCGACTTTAACTGGTCTCCCATCGCCCTTATCACTTCGACCCTAACAGCCTCACTTTCCTTGACCCATTGAACTATTTCATATCCTTCTTTCTTGGCCTCACTCAAGTCAGTGCTGATGCATAGAGCTTCGTCCCCCCTTATCTCTACGTTGCACAGATCCATTAGTCTCAATCTGCCCTTCTTAGCATCTTCCTCGTGAACGAGGACCCTATCCCCTGGCCTCACGGTTATTTGTCTATATTTATTTGGATTTGATGGATGAAACGGTATTTTACTCTGTATTTCCTGGTCATATTTAAATTTCAGGGCTGTAAATGGACTGGGGACGAACATGAGTCTCTTAGCCATTTTGTCTAATTTCTTTCTATTTATTGCTGCAATATTGTCAAAACTTATTACAGCATCTGTTATCTTGAGGCCTACATTCATAATGATCTCCTTTATCGTATCGGGGAGAATCCCTCTCCGCCTCAACGCAGCGATCGTGGGAAGCCTTGGATCGTCCCTGGCAGAACCGGTCTGCATTAAACCCCTTATTTTAGACTTGCTCATCATGAACCCTTCTAACTTAAGTCTTCCAAACTGTATCACCTCCGGCATTTGCCAATTCATGTACCTGTAAACCCACTCCTGTTTCCTCGTATTGCTTATGTGTTCCTTCGCTCTAAGGATATGCGAGACCCTAGTATCGTGATCGTCAACTACTGTGGCGAAGTTATACGTGGGCCAAACTATGTAACGTTCACCTACTAATGGATGAGGCGACTTCGTAGTGTCTATTATCCTGAGCATCACCCAGTCAACCTGAGAAGGATCTGGGTCTTTAATGTCCGTTTTTATTCTCACGACTGCCTCGCCTTCCCTAAAGTGCCCCGATAGCATCCTGTCCCACATCCCTAGATTGACCTCGCTGGGAGCTCCTCTATGGGGGCATGCCTTCTTCTCCGCTCTGAACGACTTGAATTCCTTTTCGCTACAAGTATCTACATATGCATAGCCCTTATCTATCATCTCCTTGGCTACTTCGTAGTACCTCTCCAATCTATTGGAAGCGGCGAATTCTGCATTCCAGGATACTCCAAGCCACTTCAAATCCTCTCTTATCCAGTCGTAGGCTTCTCTTATGGGTTTCTTAACTCTAGGATCGGTATCATCGAATCTGAGGATGAATTCCCCTTGATACATTCTAGCGTACTCGTATGAGAGCAAAGCAGGTCTGGCATTACCTAAATGTATGGGACCGTCTGGATTGGGAGCGAACCGGGTGACCACTTTTCCTTTAAGGTTGATCAATGGTGGTAAGGTCTTCCTCTCCTCCTCTCTCGGTTTCTCCTTCAAAGCTTCAGGAAACTCCCGCTCTAGCTCCCTCCTTTGCTCCTCCAGGCTCATGGAGTTCACTCTTCTTATTGTTTCCTCAACTATTGGTGCCAATAATTTGGCCTTGGACCTGAGTTCTGGCCTCTCACCGAATACCTTATTGATCACCGGGCCTGCTTGAGCTTTACCTCCATGTTGCACAGCGTTTATCAGCGCGAATTTGTACACCAGACTTGATATCTCGTCTGACAATATAGATCACCCAGAGGATATCTAGCTACTGGTTTCTGTTATTAAATACTATGCAGCGTTCAGGTTAAGGATGAACATTAACGTGATCATTACTGGTATTATTCTTTTATATATATTCTATATTCTTGATCATAGCCTGTGAAGACCCTATTTTAAGGTCATGCATAGTAGTTACGGGTAGAGATAACTGGAAGACTTTTTAAGCTAAGAACGTTGTGGTGTAAACGGGACTGATAAAGGAGGATGATCATGCCTAAACAATCTTACGTTAAGTTTGATGTTCCAGAAGATTTAGCGAGTAAAGTTTTAGAAATTCTGAAAACGGCGAAGGAAACGGGGAGGATAAAGAAAGGCACTAATGAAGCGACTAAAGCTGTGGAAAGGGGTCAAGCTAAATTAGTGATCATAGCTGAGGATGTCCAGCCTGAAGAGATAGTGGCGCATCTCCCACTTCTATGTGACGAGAAGAAGATCCCATATGTATATGTACCCTCAAAGAAGGCGTTGGGAGAGGCGTGTGGTCTTCAAGTCGCTGCGGCTTCGGCAGCCATAGTCGACGCTGGGCAAGCCAAGGATAGTTTAGAGGAAATAATCAAGAGGATCTCGGAGTTAAAGGGAAGTGCTGCTAAAACTAGTTAACGCAAGGCGTCTCTAGCTTTTTTCGCATAGTCGTAGTCAACGTATAACCTTGAGATCGTCAAGCTGCTGGGAATTGTGTTTAAAATGGTGTTAGGGTAGTTAGTAAGTTCGACAAGCCCAGAAGGAGTATCTATAGCGATTTTGTTTCTATCGAGAATTCGAATTTTATCCTGGAATATGTATATGGACTCGCCGGGTATTCCCACTTTCTCTAGAAAGTCCCTCTTCTCTAAAAGGCGTTCTATACTACTTCCACTATTTTCTCTGTTCGAATATGATGTTAAATCTAAGACCACTTTAGGCCCTTTTCTTGAGAGAAATTGAGTTATTAATCTCTTTAACCAACTTGGGCTTTGTTCACTCTTCAGAGTTTCATAGAGCTTCCAGTATATCCATTCATCGTCCCACGTGTAGAAATCACCGCCCTGAATCATATCCTGAATTCCCTTTACATCGGAGAGTCCTGGGCAGCACTCACTTATCAGATCCTGAAATATCCTCCTGAGGAGGAGTTCGTAGCCTAGTATAGTCTTATGGTAATATACAGCTTGATACATGTGCAGCCTAGAGATGTAGAAGTTCTCCAAGGCATGAATCCCTTTCTCTGAAACCAGACACATGCTGTCTTGGAACTTAATAGTAGTTGTTAGCCTGTCTAGGTCTATATTCCCGAGAGCTACCCCTGTGTGTTTTGAATCCCTTATTAGGTAGTCCATCCTATCCACGTCAACACCGTTGTCTATGGCAACTGATAAATCGTCCTCCCCTAATAATATGTCACGGACTTTTCTAGTATTTATTGAATAATCATTCAAAATATCCTGAATCTCCGTGTATGAAGTCAGGAACACGGACAGAAATCTATTACTTCCTTGATCCCTGTTTTTCTGTATGTAGTAACCCTCCACGGCATGACTGAAGGGATATTGGCCTATGTCGTGTATAAGAGCAGCGACCCTCAGTTCGCGGATGGAGTAATCGGTCGTTATGTTGCCTTTCTCCGCTAATCTCGATAGAATGGAAAAAGAGCCTAGAGAATGACTGAACCTACTGTGCGTAGCACCTGGGTAAACCATATATGCTAGACTCGTTTGCTTTATTCTCCTCAATCGCTGAAAAAGAGGAGTGTCCACTATCTCTTTGAACTCGTCCACGAGTTCTATGAAACCATGAACTTCATCATATATCCTCTTTACCATTAATATAATGATCTAATGCGCAAGGTAATTAAAGCCCGTGCCGGCTTCCGCGGGCTGCGGGTCCTCTCGGGCCCCACTGCCCGTGGAACGTAACCGGCTTAACTTCCGGGTTCGATATGGGACCGGGTGTTGCCCGGTTACTATGGCCGGTCGGGCAACTTCATTTCCGGCCTACGACACTTAAAAAATTTACTTCCTTTGTTGCTCTCTCTTAACCTCCTCGGCGTAAATTCCTGCTATGTATAGTTCCCCTCCATCTTTTGGGCATTGACCTTCTTCAGTCTTCAGGACGTAATCGCCGTCTTTGAAATCCCTTGTGTTAGTGTAATCGCACCTAGTACACTTCACTACAGTTCTAACTCGAAGTTCCTGCTGCTGTGAAGACATTGGATCGCTATACATAGAGTGAAGTTAAGAGTTTTAGGTAGGAAACTGGGGGCCCTGAAGCTTTCTCTTTACTGTGCTACACCTATAGTGTTCCCAACACCCACTATTACTATATGATCTCCTTCTCTAGTCCTTTCTCTGATTAACTGTTTCACCATTTCTACCATCGGCTCTACTGCATCGTAGATCTCCTTCCTCATCTCCGTTATTGCCTCCTCAATACTCATTTTGGATATCAGGGCGTCTATAGGTATTCCATACTTTACAGCTATCCTCTCGATTTCTATTTTCTCAGGTCCTGGGTCTCCCATAGCAACTCCCGTTCCTTCTGCTATGGAACCTGTCTTCTCCCCTTCCAACCTTAGTGCAGCGTCCACGGTTATTATTCTAGCTACTTTCCCCTGATTCTCCTCCACTACTTTAGCCACTGCTTCGCCGGGAGTCCCAACTGTTGCCATGGGCCCCTTCGCCTTTATCACTGTAAGCTTCCTCCCCTCAAAGTAAACTTCCCCTGCCACCGTGTCCCTGCTCACCTCTCTCTTAGTCTCCGCTTTCATCAGGAACCTAGAAGCAACCATGGGTCCAAAGGAGTCCCCTATAGGGATCCCCTTTATAAAGGTCTTCTGTGCCTTGACGTAAGCTTCAGCTTGTTTGACCAGTTGAGGTACAACCATCTGTAATTGATACACTAAAAATATATTATTTAGTTTCTTTGCTGTGATCAAATAATGTCTTACTATCTTATACACCATATTTAAGGCGTTAGTGACTTCTGCACTCATCTCTATTTTGCTCCTGGATATATTATCTATTCCTGGCGCAGACATAGTTATTAGGTCCCTGACTTTGTTCTCAGTAGTTCGCAGAAGTAACCTCATTCTTGGAATTATGTCCGTAGGCTCCACATTCACAGGGTCTATGGTGAATATCTCAGCTAACCTTTCGGTAAGACCCTTGGGATCTTTGGCACCCTTCTCTTTCAGTAAGTTCTCAGTGGACACCTTAGAGTCATTGGCGAACTTCTCAAGCATGCTGAGCTTACCCTCTATGTCCCTTATCGCGAAGCTCATCTGAAATCGTTGACCTATTCCAGGCATTGAGAGTACGAAGAATAGCCCGATGAATATTAAGTAAAATACGTAATTTAAAATCACAGCGGCTGAGGAACTACTCGAAGTCTGAGCTAGGGCAACTATTAACAATTCTACCCCTTCGCCTAGCCTATATCACTCGCAGCTCAAATTAAGCTTTTCTAAAGAAACCTTTCTCTTCCAGCTCTTTCGCTTTCATGTCGAATGATAGGAAACACAGGATTTTCCTCACTAAGCTAAGGTTAAGGGGCAGAGTTCCCCTTCTTAGGGAATGTTTTGCCTTACTATTGAAGCGATGATTAGAGCAAGGCTGTGAGAGCTAGGCCCTTACCCTGCGACTGGGGAGGCGTGTGGAGCGCAAACCCTCCGCAACCCTCATGGAGTACTGCAAAGATCCCATGGGACCTCCCTTACGGATGAAGGGGATCCAGCTTCATGGAAGGACCAGGAAATCCCACCTCGTGGTGACAAGCGAAGCCCGCAAGGGCAGGGTAAGTTCACTGAGACCTGATCCTTAACCTCTAGAGCTAATCGAAAACAGTTCAGGCTTAAGAAGCCCACTAAACGATCCTTACTTAGTTAGTATGAATACCTCTCCCTTCCTTATTATTATGGTGTGTTCGAATTGAGACACTAATCCCTTACCTCTTTCCATAAGCACAGGATAGGAGTATAGGGCGCCTTTACTCGCCAAGGCCTTTAGTCTTTGCCTGAGCTCCTCTGGCTGACCCAGATCTCTTATCCACCTCTCTGAAAATGGTAACCTATTAAATCTTTCATATAATATACGAATCATTTCTTTCTCCACATCGCTCAACCTCTTCGGGTTAGTGTTCCTAACTGCGTATATGGTCACTCTCTTATCCTCTAGCACTTCCCCTGCCCCGTCAGTAGCGAAGGGCTCTATGGCGTATGTCTCCCCCTCGGATATCCTAGTGGAAGTCCTCTGGAAAACGTTGGGTATGAAGACGCCAGCATGTAGCTCGTATCTCTTGATTAGATGACCTCCTAAGTTCCGAATTGGTCTGAATCCTCCCATCTTGATGATCCTTTCAATTATTCCCCCTATCTCCCCTGCATTCACACCTGGTTTAAGGTTGCTTATAGCAGAGTTCAGTGCATCTGCTGATGCTTGGCGCAGTGGGTTTAGACTCTCGTCAAGTGAAACGGTAATCGCTGTGTCGACGATGTATCCCTCTATTTGAGCTCCTATATCCAGTTTCACTAAAGCTCCCTCTGGGACAGTCCTCTCATCCCCTATCACTGGACTGTAGTGGGCTGCCTCTTCATTTATGGATAGGTTGCAAGGGAAAGAGGGTTTCGCCCCGGCTCTTATTATCCTGTCCTCAACTTCCTCGCAGATCTTCAATACACTCTCTCCAGGTCTTATGAGTTTGGCACCATAGTCCCTAGCTTCCGCAGCTATTTTACCAGCTTTAAGTAGAAGATCGAATTCTTCCTCGGTTATCACACTGTCTAAAACCCTTGAGAAAGTTAAATACTCTCCTTACTTCATGTTACTCGCGATCTGAATGGCAGAGCTCAGGTGGTTAGGCCATGCTGCCACGGAGCTAACCATGGAAGGGAAGAAAATAGTAATAGACCCATTTATAAGGGGTAACCCCATCTGTCCGGTTAAGTTTGAAAACTACGTGAATGAGAAATTAGATCTAATTGTGGTAACCCACGATCACTACGATCACCTGGGGGACGCTCCGGAGATAATGAGGTCCAATCAAAGACCTAGGCTCCTAGCGGTCTATGACCTTGAGGTCCACATTTCATCAACATACGGCATATCGATGGATAGGATGATCCAAGCCAATGTAGGTGGTTTCATAGACTTCAATGGAATTAAGTTGGCCTTAACTAAGGCAGTTCACAGCAGTGAACATGGGGATCCTACGGGAGTGGTGATAAGAGGAGAGGGAATTACCGTATATCATGCGGGAGACACAGGAATTTTTGAGGATATGAGACTCATAAGCGAGATATTCAAACCCGATTACGCTTTACTTCCAATAGGAGGGAGGTTCACGATGGACCCTGAGCAGGCGATCATCGCAGCGGAGATGATAAAGCCCAGAAAGGGAGTTATACCCATTCACTTCAACACATGGCCAGCTATCAATGTCGATGAGACTGTTTTTCAGCAGACGAGTAAATCTAAAGGCTTGAACCCGATATTATTGAAACCTGGACAGTCCATAAAGTTGTGAGAATCCATGTTGACTGAAACCGAGAGAAGGATCTTGGAGCACCTATCAAAAGTGGAAATGATCGATGACCTTCAACTCTCCTCGAGTTTAGAGCTCCCACGAAGTACTGTAATGAGTACTATAGAGTCGCTTAAGCTCAAAGGTTTGGTCAATATCGAGGAAATCGTTAAGTCCTACTATGAAGTTACAGAGGAGGGAGAGAGGAGATTAAGGGAGGGAATGCCAGAGGACCGTTTATTGAAAATGGGGAGAGTGGAGATACCTAAGGCTAAAGAGAGGTTAGGTGCAGATTTTGAACTGGCTGTAGGTTGGGCCAAGAAGAAGGGCTGGATAAGAGTAGAGAACGGAGTAATAGTCCCAACAGTTAACACTCCTATGAGTAGTGAGATCTTAGAGTTAAAGAAGATCAAAGCGGATCCAGATTACGCTCCAGACCCAGACATTGTTAAGACTTTGCAGTTAAGGAATTTAGTTAGAAGGAAGGTCGTCAAGAGGTTAATCATTAGGATCACGAGTAGGGGGATTAAGGCGTTAGAGGATTCTAAGTCCTTCAATTACGTAGGGAACCTCACACGTGAATTAGTAATATCTTTAAGGAACTCAGGCGGGAGTGTAGTCCTCAAAGAGAAGAACGTGGAGGCCGAACCCCCTGAGTTGACCTTAGGTAGGAAACATTTCTTCAGGGAATTTCTGAACGAAGTTAGGGAGACGTTATTGGAGATGGGATTTAACGAGGTTTACAGCGGATACGTGGAGATGGAGTTCTATAATTTCGATATGCTGTTCCAACCTCAGGATCATCCAGCTAGGGAAATACACGATAGCTTCTCTGTTGAGGGATTCGGCGAAATAAGGGATAAGGAACTCCTCGATCGCGTAGCTAAGGTGCACAAGGATAAGTGGAAATATGAGTGGGAACCTGGAGTAGCGAGGAGGTTAATGCTTAGGAGTCAAACTACCGCTACTACCTCTAGGATACTCTCCACTAAGCCCCTTCCCCCAGCTAGGTATTTCACCATAGGCAAAGTCTTCAGGCCTGACTCGCTTGACGCGACTCACCTCTTGGAGTTCCACCAGCTGGATGGTCTAGTCTTAGAGTCGGACTACAATTTCAGGAGACTGCTGGGGACCTTAAAGGAGATCTTTAAGAGGCTCGGTGTAGCTGAGGTCAGATTCAAACCAGCCTACTTCCCCTTCACAGAGCCCAGTGTAGAGGTTTACGGTTTTATTCCACAACTAGGATGGGTGGAGATGGCAGGGGCAGGGTTACTGAGGCCTGAGGTCGTTCAACCGACTGGTGTAGAGGGGAGAGCTGGCGCTTGGGGGATAGGACTGGATAGACTTGCGATGTTAAAGTATGGCCTAAGCGACATAAGGGATCTTTACTCCAACAGAGTGGACTTCCTGAGGAAGATGAGGGTTGAACTTTAATGCCTACCATAATCTTAGATAGGAGCAGAGTGACTCGAAGGATTAAGATCAGCGACAAAGAGTTGAACGAAGTCCTTTTCTCCCTCAAGGCTGAAAGCAAGGAAATCGATCGTCAATACATTGAGGTAGAGGTGAACACAGATAGGCCTGATATGCTGATCAGTGAGGGAATAGTGAGAGCTGCGAAGGGGATCCTCGGCCTGGAGAAGGGTGAGGCCATTTACAGATCAAGGACCAGTGGGCTAACCTTTAATGTCTCTCGAGTTAGAACCCGACCTTATGCTTTAGCCGCTGCCGTATATGGGTTGGAATTAGATGAGGAGGGACTCAGGGAGCTAATACAGTTCCAAGAGAAACTACACGCCACACTAGGACGCAAAAGGAAGAAGGTAGCAATCGGACTCCACGATCTACGTAAGGTCGGCTCAGACTCCATCAGCTACATAGAGGTGGATTTGAGTAAGAAGTTCGTGCCTTTAGGCCATAAGGAGGAGATGTCCGTTAAGGACGTTCTAGTGAATACTGAACAGGGTAAAAATTACGGCGAAATAGCGGTTTCAGGCAGTTCCATGCCGGCAATAGTGGATGAAAAAGGCGACGTGTTAAGCCTTCCTCCTGTGATCAACTCGGAAAGGACTAGGATCTCTACTGAAACACGGGATCTGTTTATAGATGTAACAGGGACATCGTTTGAGGCTGTAGCCGAGACGTTAGACGTAATCGTGGCTAACCTAGGTGAAGCGGGAGGAGTTATAGGTTTTGTGGACGTTAAGGGAGCCCCTGTTACTATTTCTCCTTTGCTGAGGCATACAGAAGTTAAGGTACCCAAGAGTTACGTGAATGAAGTAATTGGAGTTGAATTAAATGAAGACGAGATAGTTGAACACCTGAGCAGGATGAGATACAATACACAAAGGGGTGATAGTTACGTCAAAGTGGTAGTCCCTCCTTATAGAGTAGACGTGATTTCTGAGATAGATGTGGTAGAAGACGTAGCTATGTCCATGGGTTATAACAACTTAAGACCCGAAATTTACGTTTACTATAGAAAGGGAGACACGGACTTGAGACATGACTTGATCTCTCAGGTCCGCGAACTCCTCATAGGAGCTGGCTTCCTAGAGATAATGACTTTCGTCTTAACGCATAGCTCACTGCTTATGGGAAGGTATGCCCAGATCAAGAATCCCATCTCTGACTACTTTAACGCAGTTAGGAATTCATTAATACCCACCACTTTATCCCTGCTCTCGAGTAATCAGACCGTATCAATGCCAGTGAAAGTGTTCGAGGTGGGAGAAGTAGTGATCTCACCCTGTGACTCAGACACGGGTTACTGTAATGAGACACGAGCGGCGGCAGCAGTGATGGATAGCGAGATCAGCTATGAGGACATACAGGCTCCAGTACACTCAGTCCTCAAGTCTCTAGGACTCAGTCCACGATACAAGAGGACAGCCTCTCCATACTTCATTCCTGGGAGGGTAGCGCTGATCATGCATGGGAGTGAGGAGATCGGGATCTTAGGCGAAGTTTCCATAGATTGGTTGAACAGGTTGAACATAGAATATCCAGTAGCAATAGGGGAAATATACTTGGACGCTTTACTCAGAGTCCTAAAGGGTAAGAGGGACTGAGCCTAATTCGTAGGTTGAAGAAAGAGCGAACGAGAGAATTCCCTCCCTGTTGGTTAAGTTCCTAAGAATTCTCACCCTTTTGAACTTGGATAAGGGGAATTGGGTGTTTACAAACTGACGAAAGCCTTGCCCCTCAGGGTGAAGATGGGGATTTAAACACTCTTTTTCCAGGAGATTTATTAGTGAAGCTAACGACGTCCCTCCCCCGCTCGGTTCAGGAAATGGGACTGCGGGAGGGGCAACTAACATCGCATTTATTCTCCATTATGGAACCAGGGGTTATGGATGAAGTTTCCCCCGCTCAACCCTTCAAGTGGGAGGGACCTCTGATCCACCCGACTGCCCACCAAATGAGAAACATGAACCTAAATCCATGGGGGAACCATGGCCCCCGGAACCCCTTCAGGGCGGGGAGGAGGTCAGTTAAATCTGACTACTCTTGGTCTTCAACGAGTAATATGGGAACCCTCGTTTTATTACCTGAAACTGTGGAATTAGTTAACATGTCATTTCAGGAGTCAACTATAGAGAAGTTGAAAGCCGATGTGATTCTAGTCTCAGCATCCACCCTTCAGAAGGAAATAGAGGAGGTAAAGGCTGAAATAGCGAAGCAGAGGGAGTTAATTGACCTCCAAGTTTCTACCGATGAGGAATATAAATCGAAGTTAAATGAAAAGATTGAATCCGTATCCAATAAATTAAGCAATGTAGATGTGATTTTAAACTGGTTTAACCTGGCCAAATCTCAGTCAGTGTGGAAAGCTAAGACGTGTAGGCATAACGATGGGAGAGTATGTAGGGCTTGGAACGTCTCCGATCCTGAGTCCGTAGGTATACCACCCTCATATCTTGAAGAAAGTGATGGAGTGAAGAGGATCTCCACCCTCAAGTTCCCACTAATATGCTTGAGCTGTCCTTTACATGAGGTCAGGTAGCTTTAGATTTACTCCTCCACTTGTCCACCCAAGCTTCTGAAAAGCTCTTTAAGGTCTCTTTCACACTGTTCTACTTTCTCTGCTAGCCTATTTTGGTCCTCATCACTGCTGGCTATCTGAACCTCTAGTACCGGCAGGTTCATCTCCCTATTCCTAGGGTGAGTTTTGATATAGATCGGGAAGTACTTCTTGACCAACGCAGCCACGTGAGGGGCAGCGGCCGACTCCATTACTCCTCTTACCTTAAAGGAGACTTCCATGTATTTTTTACTAGGCTTACCTTTGAGGTACTTAGTCAGGAAAACCTCAAGGACCGACTCCACTTCACTTGGAACACCAGGGGTGGCTAGTATCTCGGTTTGGCTATAAGTCACGTAAATCCCAGGCGCTACACCTGTGTTGTTCTCAACAGGGACTGCCCCCCTCGGCATTAAGGCCATCTTCTTCCTGGCTTCGGTTAACTCTACGCCGCTCCTCTTATACTTCTCTACTAGCTGCTTCAAGGCCTCCTGGTTCAATTCGAGAGGTAAACCCAAGGCTTTAGCTAAAGCCTCAGCGGTTACGTCGTCATATGTGGGTCCTAGTCCCCCTGTGGTAATTAGTAGGGAAATTCCCCTGGTTAGGGCTTCCCTTATAGACGCGGAGATCTCCTCTACGTCGTCCCTTACCGCTGTAATCCTCCTCACAAGAAATCCCATCGATGTTAGCCTCCTCGCTACAAGTGAAGCGTTAGTGTTTACAGTTCTTCCACTTACTACTTCGTTGCCAATCGTTATTACCTCAGCTATCGATTCCAACACGATTTATATTCCATTCATTCCACTTAAAACTATGACTATTAGATTCGAATCCTTCTTCTCAGCCCAAACTAGGTTAATGAGGGCCTCAGAGATAAGAGATCTTCTTAAGTTAACCGAAGGGAGGGATGTCATAAGCTTAGCCGGAGGTCTTCCCGACCCTGAGACGTTTCCGAGGGAGGAAATAAAGAAGATCTTGGAAGACATCATGTCTAACAATTGGAGGGAGGCTCTCCAATACTCTGCCACTGCAGGTGTAGCCTCCTTTAGGAAGGAACTAGCTTCCTTCTCGGAAACTAGAGGGATCAAGGGGCAGGGTGTATCCAACGTCTTCGTAAGCACAGGTAGCCAGGAGGCACTTTTCATGATAGCTCAACTCCTCATAGATCCTGGGGATTACGTTATAGTGGAATCCCCCACTTATTTAGCGGCCCTGAACGCCTTCAGGACAAGATCGCCTAGGTTTGAGGGTGTCCCTATCGAGGAAGATGGAATGGACATTGAAGTCCTGGAGTCTAAGCTCAAGAGGATTAAAGCCGAAGGATCCAAGGTCAAGATGATCTACACCATACCCACAGCTCAAAACCCGGGTGGGGTAACCATGACCTACCAAAAGAGGAAGGCTCTAATAGAAATGGCCTCTAGATATGACACTTTAATTGTTGAGGACGACGCTTACGGTCACCTAGTGTTCGAAGGCGAGTCGCCTCCAGCTATAAAGGCATTAGATAAGGAAGAAAGGGTTATCTATACTTCAACTTTCAGCAAGATCCTTTCACCTGGGTTCAGGTTGGGCTGGGTTTTAGCTGAGGAAGAGTTCATTAGAGAGCTAGAGTTAATGAAGCAGAACGTCGATCTACACACTTCAACTTTCACGCAATATATAGCAGCAGAAGCTCTCAGGAGGAACGTGGTTCAGAATAACCTACCTAGGATAAGACAGATCTATAGGGAGAAGAGGGATGTGATGATCGAGGCTCTTCAGGACAATTTCCCAGGAGACACTAAATGGAGTAGACCCGTTGGAGGAATGTTTGTTTTCGCTTGGGTATCCCAGAAGCTGGACACAGCGAAGTTGCTACCCACCGCATTGGAGAGAGGAGTTGCTTATGTCCCAGGATCCAGCTTCTTCCACGACTTTAGTGGTAAGAATACTATGAGGCTGAACTTCAGTTTCCCCACGAAGGAACAGCTGAAGAAGGGGATCCAATTATTGGGTTCCCTACTCAAGGAGTTCTCCTAACTCTCGCCTAATGCCTTGAAATCCAACCCCTCCAGCTTTTTCTTCAACCTAACTAAGGCTTCAGGGACTCTTCGATGATCTAACGACTCCAGGAACTCGGTAAGCGGCTTTATTACATCCTGCAGGATCACTTCTACTATCTCTTCCCTTTCGTTTTGATCCGCAATAGTAAGGCACTTCTCCACCACTTTATCACTAGGATGCATTTCCCTGTTCAGGTACTTAGTTATGGAACTGGGCGAGATCCCTAGCTGTATAGCTAACTCCTTATTACTCCTATTTGCTAGGAGGATCTCAATTATCTGGAATCGGGCTTCCTTACTGAGATTATGGATCAACTTCACTGGAATCAACTTATGAGAATTTAGCTTATAATGTAGAGTCCCATTCTATCATTAGCATGTTCGCCGTTGTCTTTTACCAGGGAATAACCGCTATGGACGTGGCAGAGAGACCGATCCCCAGAGACCACGTGTGTATTAAGCCCGACCTAGTGTTAATCAACGGCATTGAGAACTCAATATACTTGGGAATATTGTGGGTAGAACCCCTAAGGATCTTGGGCGGTGTAGCCACTGGCGTGGTTAAGTCGGTTGGGGTCGATGTAGATCAATCCTTAGTGGGGAAAAAGATCTTAACCTTTCCCTTCTCTATGTCCTATGGGGGAATAGGGACAGACGTTGATGGGGTCATGGCGTCCAGAGCTGTGATCCCTCGAGATTCCATAGTATACCTTCCTCAGGCTGGAGCGGAGGAGAAACACCTCTTATTACCTTATGTATCTATAGTTTCCCAAGTTATGGAAATGGCTGAGGGAAAGAGGGTTCTCGTCATAGGTTCAGGACTTTTAGGGATCATCTCATCTTATCTTCTGCGGGATAAGGCTTTCGAGGTCGCGATGTATAGGGATTCTTTCTCATACAGCATTAGAGGCGATTTCAAGGAGATCAGGGAACTCAAAGACACGTGGGATCTAGTCGTTGTGAGCTCTCTAAGAGGATGGGTGAGATCCTATGTATATAAACTGATTGGGGAGAAAGGAAAGGCAGTTCTACCTAAGATCTCGAAGAGATGGCCTCCTTTCGTTGTGGGTAAGAGCAATGTGGTAGAAGTCTACCCCAATCCTCAGGCAGCGGACTACGCGCTCCTGAATAAGATGCCGTCTAAGCTGATTTCGGAGATTTTAGGGAAGAGCGATGATATAATCTCCTCCATACCTTCCACCAAACCCGGTGTCCTGGTCAATTTCCCTGACCCACAGTGAGCCTCCTGCTTTAGGTTCCATCATACTCATTCCCTTATGCTTTACAAGAGAGGGGATTAGGGGCAGATAGCCCCAGTTAAATATTCTGTTCTTCTCTTTTCCCTCATTCGTACTAACGACGCTCCTCCCCAGCCAGAGCGGGAAACGGGACTGAGGGAGGAGCTATCAGCATCACTCTTGGTCGATCTCTTAAGCCAGGATCTCCCCTCGGGATTCGGAATTTTCAAATAGTAGGTGGCCTATGATCTCATCGACTGTAAACCGCATGAGGGGCTAAAGCCGAATCCATATGTAAACGAGGAATCGCCCTAAGGGAACCCTCCATGGCAGGGAAGAAGTCAGAGGTATGGAAGTCCAAAGGAGGACTCACCTTTGAGACGTGAGGACTCCTTTGTTTTTAAGATGGCTACGTAGTAGCGATAGATGGCTGGATAAATGACTCGGAGGTACCTTAGTTCAAGGTCCGGAAGTAAGGCCTTAGCCAGTCGCAATGATAACTTAACTTTAATTTGAATTCAGACCTCGAGCTCATGTTAATCTACACATAGTTAAGTGGTATGAATCAGAGGACCTAGGGAAGTAGATCGAGTAATCCTTGGTTCAGTCTTTCATGAGGATTCATGAGCATTTCTACGCCCTTTCTGAAAACCATGTCTCTCCCTTTAAAACACTTTTATCTTCTCGGGGTTTGGGGCGTAAGACCCTCCCTAGGGGATGTCTCCCAAATTTAAACGACACTTCCCTCAGATATGTTCCAATGACAGTCGCGGACGGGGTAAGAGTCATGAGCCGCCTGAGCGAGGGTCCGTGAGATGCGCCTCTGCCCGCACGGGTGTCCGTCTGGGCTGGGACGGTTGAGCCTGTGGCGCCCTCTGGGGGCGAGGTGGGGCCATGAAGCGGGAAGCTCTCTCCGCGAGGGCAGGGGTAGTTCACTCGGTTAAAATAGAGGCTATAGTAGGTTCAGGAAGCGCAGCTCAGTTTATATATACGTTTGTGGAAAGGGAAGTCATCTGCTCTTAACGCTGTCCAGGAAGTGTGGGGCATGATGAGGTCCAAGAGGGATATCTATAAGGACAGGATCAGCACTTTAATTGACATTTGGGGCTCAATTATGAGCAAATGGCCAAATCTAACAAGAGAGGAGCTAATAGGAATACTCAAGTCTAGATATGAAGAAAAAGGGATAAAACCTTTCCGTGGGTTTAAGGCCGAAGGTCTTTACGAGAAGGAACTCACAAGTCTCTATGTAGTGGGAAAACACGGCTTGGGCCTCGACAAGGAGAATCCTGAAATTTTCGAGGAATTATTAGGTGACGAGATCAGGTTTGAACGCCTCTCTCAGATCCTAGAGAAGGAAAGCGAGGAGACCCTTGAGGATCACTATTCGACGACCGACGAGATCTCCAGGGCACTGAGGCTGGTTTTCACTGGGGTGACCTTCTCGTTCTTCGACGAGGAGAGGCTGATCTCACTTTTACGGCGTTTATCTTCCTCAACTAAGGAGGACCTAGTTCATGTGAGTAAGAGCTTCGGAAGGTTCTTTGTGGCCTTCAAGTTAGCCGAAATGATAGCGAGTAACGAGATAAGGGATAGGCTGAGCTTGGAGGCAATGAAGAAAGCATTGCACATAAAGTTAGGGATTCAACCTTTCAATGCTAGGCCCGAGTATATAGCATTAATAGCTAGGGAAGTTTTTAATGTAAATGAATCTAAATTAAAAAGAATTTTAAATTATACAGGAAGGGAATTACAAGAAAAAGACTTATAAGCTTTTCCCAGATCTATAATTGGGAATTATAATTGCAGAATTTGTCTCTAACGCAGAGGGAGATCCTGTTAGCGCTAATAGAGTTATACAATAAGACTAAGTCCATGATAAAGAGCAAGGAAGTAGCGGATATGATAGGTAAAGACGAGGGTACAGTAAGGAATATAATACTAAGTCTGAAGGTGCTCGGTCTAGTGGAGTCCAAGCCCGGACCTAATGGGGGGTATATGCCTACTCTGAAAGCTTACGAATATGTTAAGAATCCGAGCATATCCCCAGTTTACGATAAATTGAGTATTTACAAGGGGTTAATGGAAGTTGACGTCAAAGTATCGAACATCGAGATCATTGATATAACGAATCCCAAGGGAAATAGGGTTCTACTAAAGGTCACGGGAGACCTAAGGAAGCTCAAGATCGGTGAAACCATCAGGATAGGTCCCACTCCCTACACCAGACTTGTAATAGAAGGGATAATACTTCACATAGACGAGACTCGGAAAGAAGTGATCATCGACGTCAGCAGAATGGTCAGTATACCAAAGGAACGTGTGGGGAACCTTGTATCGAAAAGGTTAGTAGTACTTTATAAGGATCAACCCCTGAAAGAGGCAGCTGCGATACTACACAGGGAATCCATAAGGGGAGCTCCAGTCGTTGAGGACAGTAAGAAAGTAGTTGGAATAATAACCACCGCTGACATCATAAGGGCATTCTATGAGGGGAGGATAGAAAGCAAAGTGGGAGAGTACATGAGAACAAACGTGATAACCATAATGGAGGACGACGATATATTAGACGCTATTAGGAAGATGATAACGTATAACGTAGGCCGACTATTGGTTATGAACTCGTCCTCTGAGCTGGTAGGGATAATCACCAGGACTGACATTCTAAGGAGAATAGCGGGTTTGGAGGGTACTTGGGGAGTGTAAATGGAGTGCTGTGGTGTAGTGGCTAGAGGTAGGTTTTACGTCCTAGGGAACTTGTCCGGGAACTCGCACGAATTCTTAATGGATCCAGTTCAGCTCTACGCTGTGATGAAGAAGAGTGGGTGGGACGTGGACGTAATAGTCCACTCTCATGAGGAGTCCTGCAATCCCAGTCCAGTAGACTTGTATAGCATGAGGATCTGGAGGAAGATATGGGTGATAGTGGGTCGTAACTGTGTAAGGGCGCTAATACCATTAAGTCTCGGTGTAGTTGAGGTCGATCTGAATTCCCTTTTCCCTGAGGAAGTCTATCACTCTATCATGGAGGGTTGCAAGTAAGTTCCTCTTGTCGGAGGCTAAGACCACGTCTGAATACTCCTTGAGTATTATTGAGTGAGAGAAGGGACTGGGTACCCTAGTGGGTCCTATGGCTCTCAACTTTATCTCACCATTCTTGATTTTATTTAGGACCTCCTTAGCGTGGGTTATATCCATGTAGTCCTCTAAGATTTCCCTTATGGCCTCCTTGAGGACTGGAAAACCCTTCAAGTCCTTCACTGCCTGCAGTAAAACTTGGGAGTTGAGCTGCCTCCTCTCTATACTGGTCTCTCTGCCTTTGTATTTACGGAGGAGCATGAATGACCTCTCCGCGCAGTGTCTGAACCTTCTCCTCAGCATCTCCGTTCTGAAGAGCACCTCGCTTAAGATCTCATATAACTGCTCCACCTCTATGGACTTAAGGACGTCCTCTACGTTCAAACCCTCTCTCCAACTCCTAGTGCTTAGGGTTATCATGAAGCCATTATCGTTAAGAGACACCTTAACATCAGTTCCGGTCTCTTCCGTTATTACGGCTGCGACAGCTTTTGCGAGGGCTTCTACTACTCTCCTGCCGAAGAGTGCGTGGAATATTAAGTTCCTGTTGCCCTCCTGGTCGTCATAGATTTCGATTAATATCAGATCATCGCCAGGTATCATTCCGCCAGTGAAGAGATATTGCTCCAAAATATATGTATAAATTGAAAATGATGCCTGTTTAGTGAGATTGAAATTTCTAGAGATCCAGTTGATTATCTCCTCTTTAGGTGCTCCAGTAGAGATCTTCTCCGCTATTCTCTTCCTAAACTTTCCGACTTCTATTGCTGAGTCATAAGCTAAGGGTAGCATCTCGGAGAACCAGCTGGGGACTGTGGGCTTCCTTCCTTTAGCGTCTCTCACTAGTATGTGTAGACCTTGGCTTGATAGGAACTCATAGGTCCTACCTCCTAGGACGAATATATCGCCTGGAGCTAGAGTCTCGACGAACTCCTCCTCCAGGCTCCCTACCACTTTTCCGTCCTCCGTCTTGGCCAGGATCTTCGTTTCGTCAGGTATGGTTCCGCTATTCATGAAGAACAGCATTCGTATTCCTTTCTTCGCCCTTATGGTATTTCCCTCCACTCTGACTTTTGGGTAAATATTTTTATCTTCCATAAAATATTTTCCTATAAGATAGTGTAATACATTGTCGAAATCTTCTCTCGTCAACTCCTTAAACGAGTAAGACCTCTTGATCTTTTTATATAGGTCATCCACGTCGACATTACCCATCAACGAAGCCAGTACCACGATTTGAACTAAAACGTCAAGCGGATTCTTGGGAATATGTATCCTGTCGATCTTCCTCTCTCTAGCTAGCTGGGCTAACACTGAGCACTCCACTAGGTCATCCCTATCCACCACTATTATCCTACCCTTACTGAGGCTTCTGATGTGATGTCCGGCCCTTCCTATTCGTTGCAGCAATCTGCTCACACTCTTAGGACTACTGAGTAGGACCACGAGGTCTATGTAACCTATGTCTATCCCCAACTCCAAACTGGTGGAGGATACTACGCACTTTAGGTCTCCCCTCTTCAGCCTTTCCTCAATATCCAGTCTCACGTCTCTGCCGAGACTACTGTGATGTGCGCCGATTTGTTCCACGTCGAATAGTTTTTCCTTCTCGATTATGGATCTCAGTTTGTAGGAAACTCCTTCAGCAGCACTCCTAGTGTTTGTGAATATTAGAGTGGTTCTGTGCTTCATTACCTCCTCCACTAATGTGCTGTATATGCTTCTGTTTATTTCCTCCTCAGGTGCGTGAACTAGATCTCGAAGAGGCGATATAACCTTTATATCGATGGGTTTGGCAAATCGTGCGTCCGCTATATAGCACTTCCTGCCCTGTCCCACGAGGAACTGCGCCACTTCCTCGAGGGGTGCCACTGTGGCGCTTAGTCCTACCCTTGATACGTCACCCTTCGAGAGAAAGGCCTCGTAAAGCTCAATAGAGCTCATTAAGTGAGCCCCTCTCTTACTACTGGCCAACTCGTGGATCTCATCCACTACTATCCATTTGGCCTCTCTCAACTTCTCCCTAAACTTCAGGGAGCCCAGTGAGAGGGCGAAGGACTCGGGTGTGGTTATTAGTATATGAGGAGGATATCGCAGCATTTTTTGTTTCTCGTAAGGTGAAGTGTCACTGGTCCTGACCCCTACCTTAATCTCTTGAGCACTAATTCCCCTCTCCTTAGCTAATTGATATATCTCATTGAGAGGCTCCAGCAGATTTCTCCTCATATCATTGTTTAGAGCCCTGAGAGGGGACACGTATACAGCATAAATTCTATCCCCTAGTCTGTTGTTGATCGCTTCACCTATTAAGGCGTCCAGTATTCCCAAGAAGGCAGAGAGTGTTTTCCCTGTTCCCGTGGGGCTGGAAATGAGGACGTTTTCTCCCTTTCTTATGAGGTTAATACTCATCCTTTGAGGTGGTGTGAAGCTCCTGTATTTGCTCCTGAACCAGTCAGCTACAACCGGGTTTAAAGACGAAAGTATCTCGCTGTCCTTAAGTGGCTCAGCGTATATGATTTCAGTAGGCTGCTCTAAGGGGAGCACGGGGATAACTTTTGAGATAAAACGGTTAAGAGCTTTTGTCTTATCGTTGAAGACCTTGGATTAAAGCCCTAGATCCAGCTAATTTTAATTGCGAGGATTCTCTACCTAAGTCATGACACTCAGGGTAGCACTGATCCCCGGAGACGGAGTTGGACCTGAAATAGTAAGTCAGGTCAAAAGGGTCATAGTTAGAATCCAAGAGTTACATGGGTTGGATTTAAACTACACCGAGGTGCAAGCCGGAGACGAAGCCAAGAAAAGGTATGGTGATCCTTTACCTGAAGAGACAGCTAAGGAGATAGATAGGGCTGATCTAATCCTAAAGGGTCCTGTAGGGGAAACCGCTATGGACGTGGTAGTCAAATTGAGGCAGGTATATGATATGTACGCTAATATCAGACCGGCCTTCACGATAGCCGGCGTACGCAGCAGATACGAGAAAGTTGATATACTCATAGTAAGGGAGAATACCGAAGATCTATACAAAGGTCTTGAATTTCACTTAGATCGGTCCACTACTGTAGCAATGAAGGTGATAACGGAGAGGGCCTCGAGGAGGATAGCTGAAGTGGGACTGAATTATGCCCTGAGGAGGAGGAGGAAGGTCACATGCGTTCATAAGGCTAACGTAATGAGGGTTACAGACGGACTCTTCGCTAACATGTGCTCAGAAGTAATGAAGGGGAAAGTGGAGTTCAGTCACATGTATGTCGACTCCGCAGCCGCCAATTTGGTCAGAAACCCACAGCAATTCGATGTCATAGTAACCACAAATGTTTACGGGGACATATTGAGCGATGAGGCTGCGGAGATCGCAGGTAGTCTAGGCATAGCCCCCTCAGCCAATATAGGAGATACTAAGTCATTATTTGAACCTGTGCATGGAGCGGCTTTCGATATAGCTGGAAAAGGCATTGCAAATCCCACAGCTTTCCTGCTCTCCTTGGCGATGATGTATGAGAGAGCCTATGAATTAACTGCTCGAGAAAACTACCTTGCAGCGTCTAGGAACCTTAGGGAGTCCATCAACTCTATATACAGAGAGGGTAAGTTCCTGACCCCAGACGTAGGAGGGAATAGTAACATTAAGGGCTTCGTGGATAGGCTACTACAGCTCCTAGGGTGAAACCTTTTAGATTCGAGAGAAGGTAGAGTTCCAACTAGTCGACTTTAGAAACTCCAGAAAATTTTTATCCAGAACTTCTTATTATTAAGAGATTACGTAGTGATCTCAATCCAGTTAAAGCTCTGTCTGGACCCGAATATGTCTAAAGTAATTTATGGAGCCATGACAGTAGACGAGATAGGTCCTTCCCCTGTGCTGGTGAGCGATGATCCCTTAACCTTGAGAATCGAAGCCCCACATATAGGTAGGGCAAGAGCCATACTCAACTCTTATATATCGTGCATATATAGCATTCTCGCAGTAGTAAGTGAGTTAGAGGAGATGGAAATTGGCCGAGAAAGTCCCTCCGGATCTTCAAGTCCAATTAGGAAAACTTAAGCAACTTCAAGATCAGTTGAATCGTTTACTAGCCGAGAAAGGGCTCATAGAGAACGAGCTCAGGGAGGTCAATAGGGTGCTCGAAGAGTTAGCATCAATCAATCAAGACACTCCAATCTATAAAATGGTCGGAAACCTCCTAATAAAAAGCGATAAATCCACGATAGAAAAGGAGTTGAACGACAGAAAGGAACTCTTGGAACTGAGATCTAAGACGTATCAGAAGCAGGAAGGGATCTTAAGGAAGCAGTATGAGGACACACAGAGAAAGGTGTCAGAGCTAATGGCAAAGTATTACCCTGCTTCCACTGGAGGAACTAAGGCGTAGGGATTTTTTTGACTAGGATATATGCCGATGATAGGGAAAACGGAAGTGGAGTAATAGAGGCATTAAGGAAACTAGGTGTTATTGTCATAATTGACCGTTTATCTGTAGGGGATTACGTCATAAGCGACGAGGTAGCAGTGGAGAGGAAAACTGTAGCGGATCTGGTTAACTCGGTTTACGACAAGAGGTTTTTCGATCAGTTAAATCGCTTGTCCCAGTCTTACCGCAAACCTTTCCTCATAATCGAGGGTAACCTAGGTAACATCAAAAGGATAACACCCAACTGGAAAGCGATCAACTCAGCATTAATAGCGGCAAGCTTAGATTTCGACATTAGGTTAATTTACAGTGAGACAACTAGTGAGACAGCTGAAATCCTGGAGAAAATTGCTAAAAGGTATCAGAGCCCTACCAAGAGGGCCATTACCCTTCATGAGAAGCCTAAGTTCGATAGCCTCTACCAGGTCCAGAAATACGTGTTAGAGGCTTTCCCTAATGTCGGTCCCTCCTCTGCAGAGAAGTTACTATCCAATTTCAAGAGCTTAATAGAGGTATTCAACGCGAATGTCTCTGATCTTGAGAAGGTAGTGGGGAGGAAGAGAGCAGAGTCTATATACTCCACTCTAAGAGCCAGTTCAAGGGTAAAGAACAAGGAAGGCGAGGTTAAGTCTCTAAAAGACTTTTTAGAGACCAGTGAATGAGTTCACTCCTTCCATTATTTTCTGTGTTAAGACCCTCAGCCTAGGTGAGACTCTGTTTATGGTTTCCACTTCATACTTCATCACGGTTAGAATTCTCTCTAAGTCCTTTCCCTTTAGTATTCTGACTCTGGTGAAATGAATCAAAAGGTCTATGAAAAGTGCCTCTCCCCTACTGAATGCTATTAAAGGGTTCCCAATGTAATCAAAGGGTGTGATCCTGAACACGGAGGGTTCGTCCTGTGAGTCTAGGCTGGCCCTGAAGAATATTGCGGTCTTGCCCCCGATCATAGGTAGCCCGTATACCTTTGAGTCGCCCTTAACTTCTCCCATAAGGGACCTGTAAAACATTTCTGCATCGTGAGTTATGAGGGTAGCGCAGAAAGGGTAAACGAGGAGGTTCTGAAACGTAGTGGTTTCACTGTAAACCCTTAAGTAAAGTGCCCCTCCCTTTCTGAGGACTCCCATTGGAGATATGTTGTCCGTCTTACCTGAAGAGGACAAAAGAACCTCGTAGAATCCATCATATGGGAAAACATATTTCTCCACTTCCTCGATCGTCATAAAGTGGAATTCCTTACGAGACTTAAAGAACTTTCAAATTTAGGTGAGGTAACAGCGGGATCTAAGAAAGAGAAAGTAGTGGCTGAGAAGATCTCGTCTTACTTCGATGCTGATGAAAGACATACAATACCCATACACGTCTGGCACTGGGATCAAAAGCACTTGGAGTTAGTATGCGAGAGCCACAGGGTTAAAGAACCCTTAGCAATGCCTTACTCCCCACCCTCTGACTTAGAAACGAGAATAGGTAGTACATATGGAGAGTTAGTTAAAATAAGATTAGAGAACTTATACGACTTGAACTCAACTTATTTAGAGCACGTGAAACGCGGGACCGAAGCCCTCATATTCACTATAGACCATAACCTGAGGAAATTCGTGGTGAAATATGGGGATCTCTTGGTTAAGAGACCTTCTCATCCACCCCCAATCCCAGTTGTTTATGTTAAGGAAGATGAGTTTCAAAAGATAGAAGGACGGTGTAGGCTACTCCTTGAGGTGGACTTCAACCCTAATTCCACGGGTTATACGGTAGAGGCGGTGAGACCAGGTAGGTCTGAGGAGAAAGTCTTCATAACAGTCCATCACGATCATTGGTTCTCAGGGGAACATGATAATTTGATTGGTGTGTCTCTCCTACCGGAGTTCAGGAGCCATTACTATGAATTACATTTGGTCAGTTTCTCAGCCGAGGAGTCAGGAGCCCCAGGGTTCCCCACTTTCTCCTGGAGTTACGGTTCACGGGACTTTGTTAATTCTCTAAATCAAGAAAATGTGGAATTGAGTATTAACATAGACTCGCTATTCCCCAATAGCTTGACTATTTATTCCACACATAGAATCAGTGGGATAGAAGGGACGAAGGTTATCTATGAGCCAATGATTTATAGCGACGGTTATTCCTTCGTTAAAGCGGGGATACCTAATATTACTTTCACATCCGCTCCAGACCCGAGATATCATTCTGACTCAGATGTAGTTCAAGAGAGTGAAGGTCCATTTTACCTCAGGTTAATGGAGTTAGTTAACCGCTTATTAAGTTCTAAAATTGAATTGAACTCTTCCCCCATTAGGGATAATCTATTGAAATCTCATGATTACCTGTCACCTGAGTTAAGGTCCTACTCTGTGAACCTGGTGGACAGATTGAACGAAAAATCGGTGCAACGGTTTATACTTAAATTATACGGTGGAGTTTTAGCTGGCAGGTATGCTGAAGTTAAGCTCTTCCATGTGTTTTACGCCCTGAAATTGGCTCTGGATCAACGCGAAGTCCACGTAGAAGATCATAAAGCCCTCAGATTCATCGGAGGCGATAGGCGCTTTTATATAAATTTCTTAAATCAACTAAAAAGAGATGAAACCGAAGTCCTCCTGTCCGAAATTTACTCTAACCTAAAGCAGATCCTCTAGGTCTATTAGGCTATTCACTACCATATCCGAATATAGTTCCCCCTCTTTCACTGCATTCCCTCTATCCAATAGGATGGTCTTAAGACCAGCTTTCCTAGCCGGAAGGCAATCCTTAAGGGGGTGATCTCCCACCATTAAGCATCTAGACTGGGGCAGATTCACTCTCTCACATGCTATCAGGAAGGGCTCTAAACTAGGTTTAGCCTCTATCCCTCCTTCTCCTCCAATTACTACTACATCAAAATACTTAAAACCTGGGTACAATGAAATCCTCTTCCTTTTATCCCCTCCAGCACCGTCACTGTTAGTTATTATGCCTAGCTTGTAGTTCTTAGACTTAAGGAATTCAAGGAGCCTTAGACCATCCTCATATGGCGAATTATGGGATGTGATCGACCAGTAGAGTGATGTCCATTCATTTAAGGCGTTCGGATCAGCGTTGAGTCCAAGCTCTTCGAGAAGCCTTCTCCACCACGAGCTGCGATCGTATACACCAGCTTCATCTAACTCATCTGCGATTTTCAATAACTTTCTTTCCACAGTTCCTAGATCTAAATTTATCCCCTCATCTATGAAGTAAAAGTAAATATCACTAGCCACCGACTTTATAGCTCTGCGAGAGACCTCCTTGAACTCCACTAAAGTATCGTCGTAATCGAAGAATATGGCTCTCACTTCAGCGAAAGGATTCTCCTCCATGAACTCCGTCACTCTAGGAAGTCCTGCACCTTGGGTATCTCCTTCGGGAGACCCTTCCTTTCCCTTATCTTGGTCACTATATCCATTAGTATACTATCTGGAACTGGGGCCCATCTACTGAACTCGGTCCCCCAGAAAGCCCTCCCAGCAGTGGCTCCTCTTAAGTCGGCTGCCAGTTCGAAACTTTCGGCCACTGGTATCTCAGCCATGACTCTTGCTGTATTGCCCTGCTGCATAACGTTAAGTATTTTCCCTCTCTTCTTGGTCAAGACCGAAGAGACGTTCCCTATGTGTTCTAGGGGTATCCTTATGTCCAGTTTCTGCAAAGGTTCGAGCAAAGTGGGTCTCGAGGTCAGAATTCCTGCGAATATAGCGTTCCTAACAGCAGGGTAGATCTGCGCTGGTCCTCTGTGTGCTGGATCCTCATGTATTTCGGCATCATTTAGGACGACTTTCACCCCCCTTATGGGTTCGTGGGCTAGAGGACCTTCCCTCATGGCCAATCTAAACCCTTGCAGGAAAGTATCCATGATCTCTCGGAGGTACTGAACTCCGCTCGTGTTATCCACTAATAGGTTGATGTTCTCATCCACTGCTATTATCTTCTTGGCCTCATCGTAGTCCCAATCAGCCTCATCCCTAAGTATTTTGGCCATTTCCTTGCCGTCCATGTCCTCCTTTATCCTGCCCGTAGCTATTAGCTCCACAGTCCTCTCGTTAAGAGGTTCCACATTAATATAGAATTTATTGTGTTTATTGGGCGATTTACCTTCAAATATCTGGCTCTTAGCCCTAATACTCTCCCTGTATACAACCACCGGCTGACTCGTGATCACTTCTATGCCGTAGTAGTCCTTCAATATCTGGAGGGAGACTTCCAGGTGTAGGGGTCCCATACCCGATAGCAGATATTCCCCTGTCTCCTCGTTTATTTTCACTGTGAGATTGGGATCCTCTATGCTTAGCTTACGTAAGGAATCTATCATCTTGGTTAATTCCTTTGGGTTCTTAGGTTCTACGGCTATGGTAACAACCGGTTCTGATATGTAGTGAAGCTTCTCGAAAGAGCCCTGAACTTCCTTGAACTTGGGGTCTATCAACGTTTCCCCTGATCTGGCCTTATCTAGGCCTAGGACAGCTGCTATGTTCCCTGCTGGGATCTCGTCAGCTAACTCCCTGATCTGCCCCATATATAAGCTGGTCTGCAGCACTCTCTGTAAGCTCTTAGCGTTGACTAACCAGAGCTCGGCTCCTGGTCTCACAGTGCCTGAGAAAACCCTACCTGTGGCCACGAGTCCGGCATGAGGATCCACTTTCATATCAGTTATCATCATAACTATGGGGCCATTGGGGTCACAGTTTAGCATTGCCTTAGCTATCTCACTATCTATGTCCCCCTTCCAGATTTTAGGTATCCTATACTTTTGCGCCTCTATGGGGTCTGGGACTAGCTTTATCACGGTCTCCAGTAGGGCCTCGTCAATAGGTACTATCTTTGCTAATTCGTCAAGTTTGTTCTTATCCGAAGAGGAGTAGGCGTTAATTACGTCCTTCATGGAGATCCCTCTCTTCTGAGCCATAGGTATAGTGAAGCCCCATCTATCCTTTGCAGATCCGAAGACCATGTTCCCCAAAGAGGGGTTTATCATCCACTTCTGTTTGAACTCAGGTTCTGCATACATGTCAATTAGGTTGTTTACTTCTCTTATTATGTCAATTAATTTCTGCTGCATCTCATTGGGCCCTAGCTTCAACTCCTTAACTAGTCTGTCGACTTTATTCACGAATAGAATTGGCCTGACCCTTTCCTCAAGGCTCTGCCTTAACACCGTCTCTGTCTGTGTCATTACTCCCTCTACGGCATCGATGACAACTATGGATCCGTCTAAAACCCTTAGACTTCTCGTAACTCTCCCACTGAAGTCAACGTGACCCGGAGTGTCAATTAGGTTTATTACGTAACCCTTCCCTTCACTTTCATGGTAGAGGCTCACGTTAGCGGCTTTAACTGTTATTCCTCGCTGTTGCTCTACCTTAAGGTAGTCTAAGGCCAGTACTTCCCCCGCTACCTTAGGCGATATTATTCCAGCTGATGCCAATAGCTGATCACTAGTTGTGGTCTTTCCGTGATCAACGTGTGCTATTATCCCTATGTTCCTTACTCTGCTCCTGTCCTTCATTATGTTGAGAATTTGCTCCACAGTCTTGTATCTAGGCAAAGCTTATCACCACAATCCTGCAGTTGTGTTGCTGTAAGCGTATAAAAATTTGTAGTCTGGCCCTTATATCACTGCCTTCTACTATTTCAGAATTAACCCCTTTGACGGAATTCAGACAGATGTACCAGGATCCAGACTCAGGCGATGGGCCTCTGACCCACTGCTCACCAGATGAGAGATGTAAAGCCGAATCCACAGCAGAAACGAGGAACCGCCTTGAAGCCCTTTGGGGTGAGGAGGCAGCCTCAAGGATAGCCGCCGAGAGTTCAAGGAATTTTGTAGCTCTCAAGTAGACTAGAGATCAAAGTTTCATCAACCAAGTAACCTTGGTTAGTCTCCACTATTACTCCATTCGGGATCACGGGTGGATCCGGAAGCCAAGGTTGAGGCTTACGCTTACCTGCGTATATCCACCTCAACTTGCCCTTATCCCTAACCAAGAAATACCAGTATCTCCCTATGTAGATGTATTTCTTGGGTTTCCTATAAACCAAGTGAGTGGGTTTCAAGTAGAAACCAGACGCTGTTATCTTAGAGTTGTAGTTATAAACTAGAGATCTTAGTTTTTCAACGATTTCAGTAAACTGGTCCTTGGTCAGCACTATCATAGTAGAGCTATTCTCCATCTTTTATATAACGGCTATTCACAAGTTGAATTAGAGTGATCTCCATCCTCAGGAGGATAGGTAATACTGAGATGGAATGTTCCCCACTAGGTCTGGGTCTTTGGTCTGTAGTGACGCCTGAGTGGGGAGCTGATGTCAGCAAGGCGGAGGAAGTAGTGAGATACGCTCTGAAAAGTGGAATCACCCTTTTCGATACGGCGGATTTATATGCGCAGGGAAAGGCAGAGGAATTACTAGGGAGAACCCTCTCGACTAAAAGGGGAGAAGTTATCATAATAACGAAGATCGGCTATAACTTCTATGAAGGGGGATCAGGGTCTAGGCAGGATTTCAGTCCGAAATACCTAGAGTTCGCTTTAAAAAAGAGCCTACATAGGCTGAGAACGGACTACATTGACGTCTTAATGCTCCACAACCCCAGGATTAATGTAATAACTTCTGAAGAAGTTCTCCAGTTCATGACTAGCCTCAAGAGAGATGGCATAGTGAGAGCCATAGGTATTGCTTTAGGACCCACTCTAGGTTGGAGGGAAGAAGGGCTTGAGGCAGTAAGAAGGGGCTATGAGGCCATTGAGCACATATACAACCTAATAGAGAGGTGGCCAGGAGAGGAGATACTGGAACACCCTGAAGTAGGAAATATCGTGAGAGTTCCACACGCTTCAGACGTATTAGATGAGGAAAGATGGCCCTTGAGGACAGACCCATTGCTACACAGATCACTTAAGAGTCCCGACTGGATACAGAAAGCTTCAGCCGCCAGCTTGGAGCTCAAGTCATTCGCCGAGAAAAAGGGAATGAAGCTCTATGAATTGGCCATAAAGTTCATACTTTCTAATCCATCAGTGAGCTCAGTAATCCCAAATATAATAAGCCCTCACGATGTCCAAAGATTCGTTAAGGCCCTTGATAAGCCTGATTTAAACATAGACGATTTAAATGAGTTGAATTTGATTTATGAGAATAGATTGAAACTCCTTAATAGAGAGAGCATACTAGAAACATCTAAATTTAAGTAGAAAGGATTCGCTCCGCAACTGACCCTCCTGCCTTTTCCTAGATCTGGGGCGTTACCTTTCCTTATCTTCTAGAGGGGCTCGGGGGCGGAAGAGCCCTCCCGTGAGGGAGGGATGGATAGCCCCTCAAAGTCTAAATGTCACTTTCACGATGATATATTCCAATGACAGTCACCAACGGGGTAAGCGCCACCGAGGCGGCCCGGTTAAAGCGAGGATCCGTGTGGCGCGCCCCCGCCCCATGGACAGTCCTTATGGGCAACGTCGTGTGCGTCTTCAGGGCTGGGACGGTTGAGCCTGTGGAGCTCCGCCCTCTACCCTTTGGGCAAGGCGGGGCCTTGAAGCGGGAAGCCCCGCCCGCAAGGGCAGCCGTCCGCAAGGGCGGGGTAGTTCACATTATCACCTGAGCAACTGATCTCACCGGACTAAAACTCTCAAGCCTTTGAAGTGTGAGGCGAAGGAACCCAAAGTGTGAAAACGTAGAATTCCGCGATCAGGAAGTCAAGGAAAGCTTTCAAGGGGTACCGTGGAGGGTTAATAAGGACTAACCCAGAAAGGGATATAGATACCTAAGAGGGATTGGGGGTAGGAGATCATGGAGGAACGCAAACCGAATGTGGAAGAGATCGGAGATAGAATAGTGAGGTCAATAATAGGCGGAGTCTTTAAAGACAAGCGGATGGAGAAACTTGTTGTCAGGATAATAAGGGCCACTGGAGACCTGGATCTGATAGGGACTCTAAGAGTTTCATCGAACCTTTTCAACACTGTGGAGAAGGTAAAATATTCTCCAGTAATAGTCGATACTAAGATGGCTAAAGCTGCGTTGGGGGAAATGGCAATATATTTCGAACCTCCTCCAGGGTCCAAATTCAAGGCCTCTTCGTCCATAATGAGGGCAGTAGACAGCGGTGATGTAAACTCTAACCTAGTGTTGATCTCAACTAGCCCAATCGCTTTAATGACCCTACTTAGAGAAGTGGAGAAAGGGCGTGCTAGGCCGCCGCTGGTGATAGGTGTACCCGTAGGATTCGTAAATGCCGTAAAGGCTAAAATGGACTTAATTCACTCTGGCCTAGAATATGTGACCAATCTAAGCGTAAGAGGAGGGGTTGGATTGGGCGTAGCCATAGTGAGAGCTCTACTGGTTCAGTTCAGTTAGAGACCTTTTGGGTTGAGTGGCTCAATAGGAAAAGTGGTCAGAGCATATTGACTGGAGGCCTGCGGAGTCCAAGGCCACTGCTTTATGGAGTCTTCGAGAACGTAGAACAGTCTGGCACTCCACAGGAGTTATAACTTAAACCTCCCATGAAAGGTATATCGAGAATAACTAACGAACTAACGAGGACCTATTAAACTGCAAAACAATCAATGCTCTATGTCGACCTATGTCCAGAAATCTAATATGCCCTATAACTATTAGACTCTGTGCAAGATTACGAGTCTTTACGACGGAGGATTAGGACTTGCACTCTTTGTACACTATCTCGAACTAGGACGAACGCTGTTCCAGGGGAGGGGAGTTTAAGCTCTAAGCTGATGTTCATAGGCGAAGCTCCTGGTAGTACAGAGGACCTCTTGGGTAGACCCTTCGTGGGCCAAGCTGGAAAACTGCTGGAGTCTATAATAAGAGAGACTTTAGGACTGGAACGCCAGGAAGTTTATATTACTAACCTGGTAAAATGTAGGCCTCCTAACAATAGGGAACCTAGACCAGAGGAGATTGACTCTTGTAATAGTTATTTACTTGAGGAGATCAATATAGTGAAACCGGCATTCATTGTGACCTTGGGAAAGCACTCTACTTCCTTTATTTTGGGCAAAATCGGTGTTCGAGTGAATTCGATCTCTCAGGTAAGAGGTAAAGTCTTTGAGTGGAGGACTCACAGCTTGATCAGGGTTTTACCCACCTATCATCCAGCTGCCGCTCTGTATAATCCTGGGCTCAGGGGAGCCATAGTCGAGGATCTTTCCAAACTGAAACAAATATATAATAACCCCGGCATAGACAAATTCCTTGAAAGATCGGACCCAGCAGATCGCGAATAGGCCTGTTCAGAAAACTTTATAAAGCAAGAGCACGATAATATATAAGGTTTTCTATTTAACCGGTGTTCACTCTATGGTTGACGATTCGAATTCAAAAAAACAGTTGCCCTCCTCTCCATGCCCTCAGGATAAAATAGTGTTCGACTTTGAGAGAGGGGAGTATATCTGCGAAGAGACTGGAGAGGTCATAGAGGAGAAGGTAGTGGACCAGGGACCTGAGTGGAGGGCTTTCACCCCAGAGGAGAAAGAGAAGAGAAGTCGTGTAGGAGGGCCTCTTAATAACACCATACACGACAGAGGTCTTTCAACACTTATAGACTGGAGGGATAAAGACGCAATGGGCAGAAGTTTAGAGCCGAAGAAGAGACTGGAGGCCTTAAGGTGGAGAAAGTGGCAAATAAGGGCCAGAATTCAGACAAGCATAGATAGGAACCTAGCGCAGGCCATGAATGAGTTGGAGAGAATAGGTAATAACCTAGGTTTACCGAAGTCAGTAAAAGACGAAGCCTCCGTGATATACAGGAGAGCAGTTGAGAAGGGCTTAGTCAGAGGCAGGAGCATAGAGAGCGTTGTTGCAGCAGCGATCTACGCAGCGTGTAGGAGAATGAGGCTAGCTAGGACTCTGGACGAAATAGCTACTTACACCAAAGCGAATAGGAAGGAGGTGGCTAGGTGCTATAGGCTCCTCTTGAAGGACCTTTCCATCTCAGTCCCCGTGAGTGATGCCAAAGACTATGTAACGAGGATAGGAGCTGTACTGGGATTAAGCGGAATGACTATGAAGGCAGCTGCCGAGATCTTGGAGAGGGCCAAAGAGGCTGGAATAACAGCTGGAAAAGATCCGGCTGGCCTAGCTGCAGCTGCTGTCTACATAGCAGCTCTCCAGAACGGCGAGAGAAGGACTCAAAAGGAAATAGCGCAACTCGCAGGCGTTACTGAGGTAACCGTTAGGAATAGGTATAAGGAGCTAATTCAGGAACTCAAGATCGATATTCCTCAGCAATAAATTTTTACCTCCTCGAAAGGACTGTCGTCTCGAAATACGAGAAGTCATGGGAGAGGTTCATTCTAAAACTACGATATTCGACGACGGATACCCCATCTCCTCTAAGATCTGTTTTACCTTTTCCCTATGATCCCCTTGGAGCTCTATTCTACTATTTTTAGTGGTACCCCCTGTAGCTAACTTGGACTTAAGCTCTGAAGCTATTTTCTTCAGTTCCCTTTCGTCGCTATTTAAACCCTCTATTATAGTTACCTCTTTGCCGTACCTCCTTTTTTCTAGCCTAACTTTTATAAACTGTTCTTCTTTATTTAACTCCTCGCAGACCTCTGGAGGCAATCCCCCACAGAGCTCTTTTTCTGTCATTCAGGGATTAGGTATTACACGTCTCTATTTTAATTTTATCTTCGTGGGACTCGGCCGATTAAAAGGGACAAAGACCTACTAAAATCCTGCCCCGCCCTTATTTCTTAGCTTCCTCACTCTAAGGCTTAGACGAAACTCATACGGCTGCTCAAGAGGAGCTGGCTTTAAGATATACGGCTTAGGAGGCTGGCTTCCTCCACGTCCTAGAACCCTTTCAGAGATATTTAGTCGCTATCACTCGAGGAACCGCATATCTCACTCGGCAGGTAGTCGAGGGTTTCCTGGAGACCATCCCTCGATTATGGTAGGACAACCAATAAGGAGATTGCCTCTTAACCACTTGGTCAAAGTAGATCCACCATTAGTGAGGGATCGAGATTGATCTCTCCTTCCTCAGTCCAATTGTCCGAGATCAAACTGAGGAGGAGAGTCGTCAACGTTACTTGAGGATCCATATACTTATTTAAACGAGGGATTCACCTTCACTGACTGGCTCTCGCCCCCTTACCCCAATCGAATACGCTTTTAGAGTCAGACATTCGTCTGAAAAATCAGCAGAGAGTGTGGATCCTGATACAGAGGTGCTATGAAAGATCAAGAAGACAGATATTGGTTGCTCCCCGTTAGTCCAGTTCCCCTAGATCGGGCTGTAGGGAGCGCCGTTGGGGTTACTGAAAAGGCGTTGGGCGAAGCGGAATTCGGGCAAGGGTTATCCATCCCTGCCAGCAAAGCTTTCTGCCCCCCTTGAACTCCCATTTCTTGAACTCCCATTTTCTGTAAAACTAATATCCAATATCCTAAAGTGTAAGGGGATTTCATACTCCCTTAAGGGATCTCAAAGGAGGGGTGTGACGATTCTTGAGGAGGAAGTATAAGTGGGGTCAGGTCACTCAATTTCCCCTCAAAAGCATCTTTTCATCAGCCTACGTATTGAGAAACTTGAGAAGTCCTGTTGTCAGTGGTTTTTCTATCTCAGTATAATCTAATATAATCTAATTAATTGCTTGAAGGGTCATGTGGAAATTACTCAACCCCTCTAAGGACATAAGGCAGAGTTCGCCTTTCCTAGTGATATTCATTAGGACATCACATCCCCCTCCTACTTTGATTCCCAATATTAAAAGGAAGTCAATTAGTTCCTTACATTCGATTTCCCCCAAACATAATTTCATTGGCTTCAGCACAACCTTATCCCCGCTATCGTGGGGCAACCTTATCCCCGCTATCCTAACCTTGAACTTAACTTCTCCAGTCACTACACTGTATACTAGGAACTCGGAAGGATTACCTCGATTCGAGTTAACTAACAGTACAACTTCCGCTCCCATAATTAACGCCCTAGAAAGTAGCTGAGGGAGGTCCTGCTTACCCCTGTTTATTTTCATGGACTCTGGTATGAGCTTAACCAGAAAGTTCAGAAACGACCTAGTGCGCCTTGAGGCGTCTCTGGAGGACGTCACTACTACTCTAATACGGTGTGTAGGCGTAGCCTGCCCACTTCGCATTGCACTTCCTGCAGTACCATATGCCTACGCTTATTCTAACGACTTTCCCTTTGGTTTTACAGGAGGGGCACTCATGAAGCTGATACCTCCTCTGCATTATTTCGTCGTACTTCTTTCTTAAGGTGAATCCGTATCTAGCGCCGAAACTCTTGGAAATTCCTTTACCCCTAGACTTTGCCAACGTCTATTCCCTCCACTCCTAAGCTATCTAGCACCTTAGTTTTAAATTCTTTGAATAGATTTGGCACAGCACTCCTGGCGACCTTCTCCGCTGCGTCTATTTCAGCCATAGTGAAACCTCCGTTCCCCATTTTCTGTATTCCCACGATATTGAGATCTGGTGTATACGAGAAGGAGATCTTACAGTCTACTAGACCTTCTTCTTCGGTGCTAGGGTCCAAGATCAGGTGCCTTCCTATTTTCCCTACGCTCACAGAGAAGACTGGGAACCTCATGGGCAATCTAGCTTCCTTTGTCTCCTTCAGAATTTTGATGGTGTCTCCTTCAATCTCCACTCTAGGCAACTTAGTGTGGTAAAGCGCTGCAATAGCAGCTACCGTTGAGGTATCTAGGATGTTGCCTCCATAATCAATCACATATATATCTACCCATACGTTCCACACTTTTTTGTTAGGCACGATTACTAACTTGCTCAGATCTAAGGCCTTCGGGTCCCTTATACTCCTGTCTACCACTCTGGAAAGCTCTATGGCATTCTCGTCAGGAGGTCCAGCTTCAAAGGACTCATGGGCTATCGGTGGGAGTTCGAGGCTGACTATTAAGTTCCCCTGATCCGGCACGTCTGGGAAAGGCTCTCTGTCCTCCACTTTGACTCCTGCTAACACTGCTGTATCCCCTATTCTCACTGAGGCTGAACCGTCAGCCTTTTTGGCATATCCTAACTCAATGGAGATAGGTCTATACTCATTTGGCTTCCTCCCGTCTATTCTAGTCTCCCTTTCCAGCATACTCAGGATTACTTCCTTTTTAATTAGCGGCACTATGTGGTTTGTTGAAGGGGTTATGGACAACTTCCTCACTCCTCACTATACTCTGCGAACTTCTTCTTTAAGGTCTCCTTCTCCAAGTTATATATGACCTCTATTCCCTTAGTTGCCATTTCCAAGCCTTTTCTAAACTCATCGCTGCTCATGGTACCGTTAAGCTGCAATAGTACTACTTGTCCCATCGAAGGCATCATGGCCACTGGCATATCAGCCTCACCCCACATGTCCTCTTGCTCGTTTAAATCTAGGACTAAAACACCGTCCGCCTTGCCCACCGCTACTCCTGCTATCAGGTCCTTTATGGGTATACCGGCATCGGCCAGTGCTAGTGAGGAGGCTATTAACGAAGCCAACCTGGTTCCTGCGTCTGCTTGGATGACCTCGGTGAACACGTCTATCTCAGCCCTAGGGAACATCTCTAAGATCACGCTGGATTCCAAGGTCTCCCTCAAGATCTTCGAGATCTCTACCTCCCTTCGGGTCGGAGCGGGGCTTTTCCTCTCATCTGTGGAAAAAGGCGTCATGTGATACCTAGCGCGAATAGCTACCCTATCTGGGAGGGCTAAGTGCTTTGGGTGCATTTCCTTGGGGCCAAAGACTGCCGAGATTACCTTAGTGTTTCCCATCTCCACTAGCGCTGAACCATCGGCGTTTTTTAGAACTCCCACTTCCATCTTCATTTGTCTCAGCTCATCAGGTCTTCGTCCGTCAGTTCTCTTCCCGTCATCCGAGATTAACCTAGGCTTTTGCATTGAACTCGCCCTTCTTCTCTTTTAGCATTTGGCTTATCTTATCTGTTAAGCCCTTTATGTATGACTCTCTTTCTATGGTCTCTATTGCTATGATCAGGAGATCCTCCATTTGTTTCGAAGGACAGTTAGCCCAAATTCTGCCGTTCTGGGCCACTGTAATTTCGCACGCCGTATGGGTCATCAAATTGTTTAGCATGCTCTTGTTTTTGCCTATTACTCTGGCCACTTTATTCGGGGATATCTCGATGACTACTCCATGAGAGATCCTGCCCAATCCCTTCCCCTTTATGGATAAGATAGGGTTAGTTGATCTATCATAAGCTTCGATCTTGCAGAGGACGTAATCGCCAGTATTGAGGTATCTCTTGAGGTCCTCGCTAGGGCTCACAGGCCTGCCCAATAGGGACGATGCGGGTAAATAGGAGGAGTACGGTGCCCGTATATCAATCTCCCATCCTAATACATCCAAATCTGTTACCATACCTATGACTAGGTCTCCAACCTTGGGCATATACTTGGAACCTTTGAGTGGAATCACGCTGAAGTAGTTGTCCTTTACCTCCACTAGACCTATTACTGTGGAGTAATACTTGTTGTGAGCCCTTTGAATGTAAGGGGACCAGGGAACAGAGAAATCCCCTTCGGCTATTAGATCCCCTGGATAAACTATGGCCCTATCATGAACATAAATTCTACCGCTCATTTAACTCACCTTGACCACTTTAACCTCAGCCTCTCCTTTTGTCAAAGATCCTATCTTGCTTATAACCTCAGTTTGAGATCCGGCTGGTATTTCCATCTCAACCAAAAGTCCTCCGCTCGGCATCCATTTGGTTTTCTTGACTTCACCCATAGATTGGATTTGTTGCTGGAGTTTTGCATACTTCGCTGGAATATTCACTTCTAGTATAGCCTTGGCCAATTTTATGGGAATTAACTTTGATAATTCCTTGATTATCTGTAGGGCCTGAGGCTCCACGTCCTTATTTGGATCTATACTCACTCTAGCCTGTTCTATGGCGAGTTCGATCCTTGATGGGGGAATAGGCAGATTTGTCTTGGGATCTACAGTGTTTCTAGCAATGAACATTATTATTTGCTTCTTCTTAGCCTCTAGCATTTCCTTCCTCTGTTGAGCTGTCACAGGAATCTCCCCTTTAGTTATTATCTCCCTAGCTATGGTCTCGAAGTCAGTTGTCCCAAAGACCTTCTTCAGGGAAGAGGGAGAAGCCTTTAACCCTTTCTTTACATCCTTGTATATCGTATCTGATACTACCGCTTCGCTTAAACTCACACTTTTTCCGTTTCTCAGGTCCATTGCCTCCTTCGGTTTAACTAAGATCTCAAACCTTTCTCCATGAGACTCCAGCTTTGCCACGACATAGTCCTTTTCTCTCGCCATAACCTTTTTCCCCATCACCTCAGCTCTGCGAGATAACTGACCTTCTCTTCGTTCTCCATTTTTCTGAAGATCCCGGTGTCGGTCGAGGCATAACCTATCTCCACTACGGCAGGCGTGAGTTTCTCCTCTCCCTTCAGAGAGGAAGTCAAAGCCCTTAATCCCAAAACTATTGTGGATTTCAGGTCGAGATCCTCTTTGTAGTTCTTCTCTAGGAACTCCGTGGCAGCCGAACCGCCCGAACCTATAGCTACCGCGTAATAGGGCATGAACTGACCGCTAGGTTCTGTCATTAATAATTTGGGTACTTTCTTATCCACTCCTGCAATTATCATGGCGACTCCAAACGGTCTCACACCACCGTGTTGAGTATAGGCCTGTTTAACGTCGGAAATCAGCTTAGTCAGGTACTCTATACTTATGGGTTCGTCGTAAATTAGCCTGTGCTGAAGTGCTGATGATCTGGCGTACTCCACTAATATTCTGCCGTCCGAAGCTAATCCTGCGAAACTACAACCTATGTGCTCATCTAACATGAATATTTTCTCAACTTCTTGGATGTCCAGAAGAGGGGTAACTTTCTTCTTCTCTACTATTATGGCTACACCACTGTTCGTCTTTATACCTATCGATGTCCATCCCCTTCTAACAGCCTCAAAGGCGTAGTCCACCTGATACAAGGAACCATCTGGAGAGAATATTGTTATGGCCCTATCATATCCCATTGCTGCAGGACCAAAAGCCATTCTAGTCTCCTCCCTTAAATCAGCGAAAGGAAGACTAAAAGCGTTATCTGTTGAAGCGAATTGAGATGAGAACTGCGAGGAACATGAAGAGATATTTGAATGAGGGACTATTCATCCCCTTGGCGGGGCTTTACGCCCTCAATCCCCATCATTGTAACGACCGTGTTCTCGATTTATTACCCACTGGGTGCTAACGACGTCCCTCCCCCAGCTCGGTTCAGGAAATGGGACTGAGGGAGGGAACACCAGGCATTCCTTTCCTACTTTCACGGGATCCAGAGGCATTCAACGACGATCCCCTTTCAAGTGGTCCTCTGAGCCACCCGAGTGCACCTCAGATGAGGGATGTAAGAGCGAATCCATGGTGGGAACCATGAACCGCCCTGGGAGGGAACCCTTCCGGGGCGGGGAGGAGGTCAGTCTAATCATATACACGCTCAAATTCCATGCTCGGATTTCCCATATCACTCTCCTCACTTAAGGTGAATAGACAAAGTCTTCTTTCTAGTTGTGAAAAACTTAGCCACCCAAAGACTTAACTGGGAACAAAGGGCTTTAATGAATAGATTTTTCCTAGCTTTACTATTTGCTCTCGTGAAAGCTGTAATCCTAGCAGGAGGTCTTGGCAAGAGATTAAGACCCTACACCGATGATAGGCCTAAGCCTCTCATAGAGATAGCGGGGAGACCCATAATTGAGTGGCAGATCAGGTGGTTGAAACGGTATGGAATAACTTCATTCATCATCCTCGCAGGTTACAAAAAGGAGAAACTAATAGAATTTATAGGTAGTGGAGAGAAATTAAAAGCTCAAGTAGCTTTTCTAGTTGAGGACGAGCCACTAGGAACTGGTGGTGCATTGAAGAGGGCCTCTCACGTCCTTCAGAACGATGAACAATTTTTTGTAATAAATGGTGATATAATTTCAAATATAAACCTAAATACTCTTAGAATTTTAGATGAGATGATAGCCATTTCTTTGGTTCCCCTTCGCAGTCCTTATGGTGTCATAACCCTTGACGGGGATAAGGTCACCAGGTTCGAGGAGAAGCCGATCCTAAAGGATCATTGGATCAATGCGGGAATTTACCTAATGAGTAACCAGATTTTCCCCTATTTGCCGGATAGGGGTGACTTAGAGAAATCCACTTTCCCTAAGTTAGCTGAGATGGGAAAAGTCAAAGGAGTTAAGTTCCCCGAATCTTATTGGAGGTCAATAGACTCCATAAAGGACATGGAAGAGGTCTCCGATGATATAATGAGGGGGCAAGTATACGATTGGAGAGCTGATGATGACTGAAGGTAACTGAGCGATGATGTGAGAACCCGCGTCTGATCTAGATATTATCCTAAGATGCTAAGTAGGCTCTTTTTAGCTAAGAGTACAAATCCATTCGTCATCCGCAAACGTCAATCTCTTTTCAGTGCAGAAGGCCGAGTGAGATCGGGAACAATTCTCACTCGATGGGGGTTCTGCCCCCACATCACGTGTGAGCGGATCATAGACTCTAGAACAGTCCTGGACTCATATCACTTTGACGGTACTCTTGGGGACGATGGGAGGATTTTGGAATTTACAATGATGGGGGTTGAGGGCGTAAAGCCCCGCCAAGGGGATGCACGGCCTCCTGTTTAATACTCTTCTGATTTATTACCCACTGGGTGCTAACGACGTCCCTCCCCCAGCTCGGTTCAGGAAATGGGACTGAGGGAGGGCATCAGCACCTTCTATCCCCTCTCACGGAACCAGGGGGTTACGGATGAATGTTCCCCACTCATATAGGGGTAAGACTCTGAGCCACCCGAGTGCACCTCAGATGAGGGATGTAAGAGCGAATCCATTGTGGGAACCATGAACCGCCCTGGGAGGGAACCCTTCCGGGGCGGGGAGGAGGTCAGTTAAGAGACCGTGTATTCAACCCTTAACTAGTGTTGTTAGGGCTGAGTTCTACGCCGGATCGAATACGAAATGAAAACGTAGGGACAAACGGTAAAGTAACAGTAGTCTCTTATTCTACAGGGGCACTTTGAATAGGGAGGTAGTGAAGGTTTGAGTCGCAAAGCGCTCCGACAACCTATAGTAGTAGTATTAGGGCATGTGGATCATGGCAAAACTACATTATTAGACAAAATCAGAGGTACGGCTATAGTCAAAAAGGAACCGGGTGAAATGACCCAGGAGGTTGGAGCTAGCCTGGTTCCATCCTCTGTTATAGAGAAAGTCGCTGAACCCATTAAGAAGGTTATTCCAGTGAGGTTGGAGATCCCTGGTCTCCTTTTCATCGACACCCCTGGTCATGAACTATTCTCGAACTTAAGGCGAAGGGGTGGTAGCGTGGCAGATATAGCTATATTAGTGGTGGACCTAATGGAAGGTTTTCAGAGGCAAACAACTGAGTCGGTCGAGATCCTGAAGTCTAAGAAAGTTCCCTTCATTGTGGCTGCCAATAAGGTAGACAGGATTCCAGGCTGGAAGCCTCAGCCTAACTCCTCGATCCTCGATTCCATGAATAAGCAGAGCAAGAACGTCCTGGACTATATGGACAGGAAGCTATACGATATAGTGCTCAGGCTTTCCGAACTTGGCTTGAGCGCCGAGAGATTCGACAGAATCAAGGACTTCACTAAGGCAATAGCCGTAGTTCCGGTCTCGGGAAAAACAGGTGAGGGTTTGCCTGAGCTTCTTGCCCTACTAGCTGGACTCACTCAACACTTCATGAAAGGGAAACTCAAATTCGCGGAAGGTCCCGCTAAGGGTGTAGTAATGGAGGTAAAGGAGGAACCTGGGCTTGGAACCACGGTTGATGTAATAATATATGAAGGCATTCTCAAGAAGAACGATATAATAGTTTTAGGTGGGTTAAATGGAGCAATAATAACTAGAGTTAGGGGCATCTTGCTTCCTAAACCACTTCAGGATCTCAGGATATCGAGGTCGGAGTTTGCGCCTATAGATGAAGTATACGCTGCCTCAGGCGTTAAAGTTCTGGCTTCGAATCTCGAGGATGCAGTTGCTGGGGCTCCTCTACTCGTGGCCGAGAGCGAGGATAAGGCGAAGGAACTGGCTAAAATCGTAGAGGAGGAAATCCAGAGCCTCAAGATCTCTAAGAACGTTTCAGGCGTGGTGGTTAAGGCGGACAGCTTAGGTGGATTGGAAGCCATGATAGAGGCCCTGAATAGAGAAGGTATACCCATAAGGCTGGCTGATGTGGGCCCTGTCTCCAAGAGGGACGTAATAGAAGCTGAGCTCTCAGGAAAAGACAACACTGAATACGGAGCTATACTAGCTTTCAAAGTTAAAGTTCTCCCGAATGTAGATGTCTCATCTATTAAATTATTTCAAAGTGATATAATATATCAAGTTTTAGAAGAATATAAGAAATGGATAAATGAACTGAGAGAGTTACAAAAGAGAAGGACGCTGGAGTCCATAGTTCTCCCCGGCAAGCTTAGGATAATACCAGGCTATGTGTTTAGAAGAAGCGATCCTGCCATAGTCGGGGTTGAAGTGGTGGGCGGAGTGATAAGACCTTCCTATCCCCTCATGAGAGGTGATGGTAAGAGAGTAGGGGAGATACTGCAGATCCAGGACAATAAGAAGACCTTGGACAGAGCGACAAGGGGAATGTCAGTTGCTGTATCCATTAAAGGCGATATCGTGGTGGGGAGGAATGTGGAGGAAGGAGAGGTGCTCTACACAGATCCCGCAGAGTCAGATCTCCAGGTTCTATTGACTCAGTTCAAGCGTGAAGTTTCCCAGGATATGGAGGAGGTTATACGTGAGGTTGTTAAGGTGAAGAGAAAAGTTAACCCTCTTTTCGCCCTCTCATTGGGATATTAAGAGCTGCTCTGGGAAGAAGATAGAGGCCTCATAAATTACCTTTTCTGGGGAGTCTGAAGCGTGTATGACGTTCTCGGTTTTACTGAGAGCCAGGTCGCCCCTTATAGTTCCTGGGGCAGCGTCCTTAGGATCGGTGCTACCTATCATCTTTCTTACCACTTCCACACAATTTTCCCCCTCTAGAATAAGAGCTACTACTGGACCTGAGATCACATACGTAATCAGATCTCGGAAGAAGCTTTTGCCGTTGTGTTCAGCGTAGAGCCTCTCGGCTTTCTCCTTAGTGAGCGTCTCCATTTTTAACGCCAATATCTTAAATCCTCTTTTTTCGAACCTCGAGATGATCTCCCCTACTAGTCCTCTCTTAACTGCATCAGGTTTAATCATGACAAAAGTCTTTTGAACTGCTAAGAATCTTCACCTCCTCATATACTTAGTGGTCCACTTGAGCTTCTTAGGGTCCTTACTATATTTGAGCATATACTTCCTGCATTTAGAGGAACAGAACCAAAGCAAATTTCCATCGTTCCTTACATACATTAGACCGGTGCCTGGCAAAATCTTAGTCCCGCAGAAACTACACTCCCTTAACGCAGGCATTACAGATCGAAGTAATAACGCTACAGTGAAGTATTTAAGCAGATCAGAGTATCTACTTCGATAAGAGTTGAGCGAGAGGAGAGTTTCAGTAATCGATGAGTTTGGTTTTCCGGCTGAAGTGATTCAGATACTCGATAGAACTGGGGTCACAGGTGAAGTGACTCAAGTGAGAGTGAGGGTATTAGAGGGAAGGGATAAGGGAAGGATATTGACCAGGAATGTGAAGGGCGCTGTGAGGTTAGGAGATATTCTAATATTACGTGAGACAGAGAGAGAGGCTAGGAAACTCACTACCACAAGGTAATTTGCACTAGTGATTATATTTGTCTTGAGGGAAAATCTTCTGATCCGAGCGAAGATTTGCCCTTTTAGAAACACAGATTTTGGGAGAAGATCAAAATATTAATTATGGGAATAGAATTTGATGTTTTGAAGAATATCCTCATAATGTCTTTTCAACCAATTTGCTGATTAGCTTTTTGGGCCAAGATGATAAGATAAGGGCGAGTGAACTTGAGCGATACTGAGAAGGATTCAGTGAATGAGGGTGATTTGGCCTTACTCTATATAGATCACCGTAGGAAGTTCCTCAGGACGATCAGAGCTGGAAGGAGACTAGAAACAGATCTGGGTTTTTTAGAGATGAAGGACCTGATCGGTCTTAGATACGGTTCGTCCTTTCAACTATCCTCAGGCGTTAAAGGGGTTATCCTTAGGCCTAATCCTTTCGATCTCTATAGTGGATTACGAAGACTCTCTCAGGTAGTCTATCCCAAAGACGCTGCCTATATAATTCTGTCTCTTGATCTAGAAGAGGGAAGGACAGTAGTGGAAGCAGGCACTGGTTCAGGATTTATGACCATAATACTAGCTAAAGTAGTAGGTAAGGAGGGGAAGGTGATCACTTATGATATAAGGAATGATATGCAGGAAATAGCTAAACGAAATGTGAGCGAAATAGGGTTAGAGTCCAGAGTAGTCTTTAAACTTAAGGACATAAGGCAAGGACCGGATGAGGCCTACGTAGACGCAGTATTCTTAGATATACCCGATCCTTGGAATGCATTAGAAGCCGTTTACCCTTCCATAAGGCCCTCCGGTTCTCTAGTGATCTTTGTCCCTACCGTAAACCAGGCCGAGAAGACATACTTAGGGATGAAGAGGTCGAATTACGTCGATGTCCATTTAGAAGAGCTTATATCTAGAGAGTACCAGGTGAAAGAGGGAGCGACCCGGCCTAAAAGCACTGGTGTTACCCATACTGGTTTCATCGTGAGGGGAAGGAAATACTTAAAATCGTGATAAATTAGAAGCCTTAAGATCTTCGTTGCCGGACTCGAAACTCAAGCAATACGTTGAGCAGATAGTGAACTTTGAGACTGAAATAAAGGCTTTAGTCTCGAGCATAGCCGAGGATTCAAGGTCCCTAATAACTCAGTCGCAGACGCTATCTCAGGAGCTGGAGAAGGAAGCCAAGGCAGTTGTGGATGAAATCGAGAAGCTCGTTCAGAGTAGTAGTGAGAATAAAATAAATGAACTGAGGAAGGAATTCACCGTATCAAAGGACAGAGAAATAAATGAACTGAGGAAAAGAGCCCAGTCTAATTTAGACAAAGCTGTGAAGAGGTTCTTTGATATCATAAAGGAGGTATATGGATGAGTGTATCCTACGTTTACCTTCACTCAATATCAAGGGTTCTCAAAACCAAGGTGGATAGGAAGGAAATAATACAGAACCTTCTTTCCGCCAGCAGCCTGTCTGAAGCCCTAGAAATTCTGAGAAGAGAAGGTCTATTAAAGGAAGAGAGCAACGACATTGCTAAAGTGGAAGTCCAAATAAAGAGATGGACCGTGGATCAGATAAACGAACTCAGATCCTACTCCATGATCGATAATACATCCTCTTCCATTGTTAGGGCATATTACTACGATTTAACTAAAGACGATCTAAAATTAATAATAAACTCTATTTTTTCTGGAAAGAGTATAGATAGGTGGTCACTATTGGGAGCGGAACCACTTATTTCTAACATAGCAGATTCAGTTCCCAAGTCCTTAGACGAGCTGGTTACCCTATTACGCGGGTCGATCTACGCTGACGCTCTTCAATTTGCCTTACAGAGCTCGAGTAAAGACGTTAGATCTATAGAGGATTTACTTGATTATTACTTTATATTAGAAATCTCCAAAGTAATAGAGGGTATGAAGGGAGAGTGGAAGACTGCATGTAATAATGTGTTATGCAGTGAGAGAGACTATTACTCGCTATCACTTGCAGTGAACCAGCGAATGGTTCCTGACTCCATAGTTGCTTGCAAACTCACGCAGGAGCTACTTAAGGAGATCACGTCCTCCGACCTCAAGGAACTAGGAGAGATCATGAGGAGGTCTCCTTATTCTAGGAGGGTAGATCCGAGCTCACCAATGTCCATACTTTCCAGCATGAGGAAAATAGCTAGGCTTGACGCTAGGAGAGGAGCGTTTCAGGCCTTCACTGGAATGCCATTCACACCTGCAGTGGTTCTAGCACTACTGGAACTCATGAAGTTGAACGCCGAAGATATAATAAGTGTTGTAAATTCCATCAACCTGAATTTAAATAGGGAAGTGTTGAAGAAGTTTCTGTCCTTAGAAACCGTTTAGAGAAAGTATACGTTCCAACAATGGGTTTAAATTATACAGTTGGGGGTTGTGGGCGGAGAACTTCGCTAGTAGACGGATAGACCCCCAATTTAAATATTCGTTCTGGGAGGGCACGCATTAATGGCAGTCACTGACGGGGTAAGCGTCACCGAGGCTCCTCATTGAAGCGAGGGTCCATGAGGTGCGCCTCTGCTTATTAACGACCTATCCAGGCACTATCATGTCCACATCAGGGATGGAGCGGGCCCGTAGAGCCTGTGGAGCTCCGCCCTCTACCCTTGGCCAAGAGGGAGGGAGGTGGGGCCATGAAGCGGGAAACTCCCCCCTTCAGGAGGGGGAAGCTCACATATTCGACCCTATTATGAGTTTAGGCAGATTCACCGTTAAACGCCTTCCGTTACAGAAGAGTGTTTGAGGAAGACGAAACCACTTAGAAAGTATGCACTTATATTCAAATACTTCTCAGTTTCCCCCTAGCGAACTAACGCCACTCCTCAGCTTGATTCAGGGCGGTAGCACTGTTTGAATAGAACCAGGATCGCTCTTCTTACCCATACAGGATCCTGTCAGTGATCTCCTTGAGGCCTACAGTCCATTTTCGAAGTGAGAAACGGGGACTTCCTCTATCTATTCCAGGATTTATGTGGTTAGGGTGAACTACCCCGCCCTTGCGGACTGTCCCCTCGCGGAAGGGATTTCCTGGCTCCCAACCCCACCTTCTCCCGCTTCGGAGTGGGTAGATGGTTGGGACCCCACAGCTCAATGGACCGCTACGGCCCCCGATACGCCTGTGTTACGCACAGCGGTCGATGAAGAGGCATGGGCGTACCTCACGAACTCGCCTTAACCTGGGCGTCTAGCTGACACTTGCCCTATCCATGAGCGCTATTCACACGTAATAAAAGATATCATGTTAAAAACATTTCATGAGGGATCTTCCATTACCTTAAACTCCACTGAAGGCAAAACCCTGAATTCTTTAAGAATGAAATGGGAGCTATTTATAAGCTTTGGAGTAAACTATAGGGCCGGAATGGCGACTACGGCTTACAGAGACTATATACTTTACGTGGTAATTCTAGCAATGGTCATAACCACGTTCTCTCTTTCTGCGGCTTCTCTGGCTCCAAGCTCAGAAAAACAGGCTATATACACATATCATCTTACTCTACCTGTTGGTCTCTCCTTTTCCGCCTTCATTCCACTTTTAATATTTTTAATAGCCCTAATACTTTATTTTAATTCTAATAGCTTGATCGGTAATATATTAATTGATTCCTCTGCTTTAGCCGTTGCTTTATTAAACTATGTCAATTACATAGTAGTCTGGATGATTTGGAAGCCCTTAATTTACGTCCTTCCTCTGTTCGTTTTAATTAAGTATGACAGTGCCTCAACACTCCAATTAGATTGGGGTCAGATAGCGTTAATTATATTTATCTATAGAGTATACTCTTTCCGTAAGAAGGCCCCGTCTTTCATCAAGGCCAGAGCTCAGGAATGAAGGTCTATACAGCCGGACGGGGGACATTGGTGAATTCCTCAGTAGTTTTCTTCTGGAGTACAAAGTTGTTAAGATCAGGCTCAGCTTTGGTGTCACATATCACCGCATCAAGTATACCAGCTCTCCTCATAGCCGTTTAGGAAGTAGTGGAGCATGCCTAAATCTTAGTTCCCTTTAATTTGAGCCAAGTATTACAACATTCTCTTAATACGCATCTTCCACAATCAGGTTTCCTCGGCCTACATGTATTGCGACCGTGAGCTATTAGGAGCAGATGCGCAATGGTGTTATTCTCGCCCTTGAACAGTCTCAGTAACGCCTCAGATGTTCGCTTATAGCCAGCTCTTTCATCTACTAATCCCATCCTACGTGCTATTCTGCTTATATGAGTATCAACTGGAAACACTTTCGCCCCCTTAACGAGGAGGAGGATTACGTCTGCTGTTTTCTCACCGACTCCGTGGAGTTTGAGGAGTTCGCTTTTAGCCTCTTTTTCCTCAAGCTCTAATATGCGTTTAAGCCACTCACTTCCCCCTAGCCGTCTTATTTCATCGGATAATTCCTTTAGATATCTCGATTTATTATTGTAGAGCCCACACGTCCTTAGGGCCCGCTTAATGAGGTCCTCGTCAGCCTTCTGGATTCTCTCAACCGTGATTCCTACTTCGGTCTCTAATTTCGTGTAGGCTCTAAGCGCAGCCTTATCTGTGGAGTTCTGCGACAATATAGTAGCAACGAGGGTCTTAAACACATCATTAGTCTTAGAAAAGACGTAAAGTGAAACATAGTCCTCAGGTCTAATCGTGTAGGTGTTTCTTAGCCTGTTTAATATGTAATCTCCTGTGCATCTCTCTCGAAGCAAAACATTACCCCAAGATCATGTTTAGTATAGCTAATGCTGAGAAGAGTGCTTCTTCGCTTCTAATGTTAGCCACTCCTTGATTAGGGATGAAGTTGTAGGCCTTAGATAGAAAATTCCCTCCTAACGAACGCATTAACCCTCCACGTGGAGGGCCTATTAAGAGTGTGATCCCTGACTTCTCGTATAGCTCTCTGAGGGACTTAATATCGTCCATTGGGTCTTTTCCACTTCTGCTCCCAATTATCAGGTTTTTCACACCCTTTATCCACTCCTCCCTCACGAATTTAAGGTTAAATCCCAAGTAAGGGAGTGGCCCTCTATAGGGGAATGCTTTTTTACTCAACGAATCAGTAATAATGAAATACTTATCTCCTCCCTTAATCTCTACATCCACACCCAGCTCGGTTTTTCCCTTCTTGAGACCTGCTCTTCTGATCTCCCCCTCCACAAGTTCTTTCCTTCGCGGGTGTAGAGGTAAATCGAGAGGGGGTAGAACTCCAACTTTCCTGAGCACTGCCTTCCTTGGTATACTACGCTTCAAATAGGGAGGGAATAGCATGTACTCTGTGACCCCTGAAATCACCTCTTTAAGTCCCTCATCTTTAACATCCTCTATTAGCAGGAGATCCGTCACCCTGAAGATAGCTAAAGTCCTAGTTATACTTCCTATCTTCTGAGTTAACTGCTGTATCCCACTGTTCACTGTGAAAGTGGACATGGGTAAAGCAACACGTAATTCCTTCCTTCTAGGTGGGACGAAAAACATTATGTAACCTTCGATACCCCTATACTGTAATCCTCTCCATCTATCTCCCAATCCATTATTAGCTCCCCCCTTACTTCACCGATCTCGATGGACTTGGCTCTGGTCTCCTGTTTCACGTAATCTACCCATCTATTTAAGGCCCTTGCTCTGTCCTCCGGGGCTTTGAGCGTCACTGAGATGTAGTCGTTTACGTTAAGGGAGAGCTTCTTACGCATGAACTGGATCCTCCTCACCACATCCCTTACTATTCCCTCCTCCTCTTCTTCTTGGCTAATCTGCTCGCTGATCACCACTATTCCCCCATCATACTTAGACGCCACAAATCCACTCTTGACCGATTCCTCCACACCTACATGCTCCTCAGTTATTCTGATCTTAGCTCCATCTAATTCCGCCTCGTGGAAGCCGTTAGACGCTATATCACGGGCTATATTAGCACTATTTCTTTCTATATAATTAATAACAAGTTTAGCCTTACTTTTGAAAGTCTTACCTATAGCAGCTAATTTCGGAGTCAACTTAACTTCCAGGAACGAGGAATACTGCTTAGACGAGTATACTTCGATCTCTTTGGCGTTAAGTAGAGTTAAGAGCATTGGCTTGATCTTGTTTAACCTATCAACATCGACGTCATTTTCGACGAAGACGTAAGCCCTCTTAACAGGCCACCGCAGTTTCAGGCCGATCCTAGATCTAGCGTTCACCGATGCCGTGTAGATCTTCCTTGCAAGATCCACCGTTAACTCCAGCTCTCCATCCAATTCACTCTCTTCCACTGTGGGGAATTTATCCAATTGAGTGCTCTCCTGGTGATCTGGGAACACTGTTAGGTAAATCTTCTCAGTTATGAATGGAACAACGATCGATGCAACTAAGGTCCATCCCCTTAACACCTTATACAGGGTGTAATACATGGCTAACTTATCTTCGTTAATTACTTCACTCCAAGCCCTCTTCCTTGTGATCCTCAAGTAGAACCTACTTACGTCCTCCACTAGGAAGTCGATGACCGCCCTTGCCACTTCGTGTACTCTATAACCTCTCATGGCGTCCTTAACCGTCATGAGCATCCTATTGTACCTGGACAGGAGCCATTTGTCCTCTGCTCTCAAGTGCTGCCTTAGGCTTTGGGTTTGAATAGAGGAGGGATCAAAGGAGTCTAGGTTCATATAGGTGGAGGCGAAAACAAATGTATTCCATATGATCTGAAGATCCCTCTTAGTTAACTCTATGGAGTTCCAAGAGAACCTTGGATCCTCCCACGTTAAATTACGCAGGAGCCAAAGCCTTAGGACGTCTCTGGAATACCTGTCGATAACTTCCCTAGGCTCTACGTAATTACCTAGACTCTTGTGCATTTCCCTTCCGTTCTCATCTAGCATGAAGCCATGTACTAGGACCGTCCTATAGGGAGTCTCGTTGGTGAGGATAACTCCGCTCCTTAATAGGCTGAAGAACCACCCCCTCAGCTGATCGTGTCCCTCCACAACTAAATCCACCGGTCCATCCCTTTTCCATACCTCCTCCCAATTTCGACCCAAACTAGCGTAAAAGGCCACTCCGCTATCAAACCACACGTCAGCCACGTCTTGAACTCTTCTACACGCTCCTCCGCATTTATTGCACTTCAGGGTGACTGAGTCCACCCAAGGCCTATGAAGGTTCGATGGGACCTCAGAGGAGGCTTTCTCCCTTAGCTCCCCCTCACTCCCGATCACGGTGATCTCCTTGCAGTTGTCGCACACCCATATGGGTAAAGGAGTTCCCCAAAACCTCTGCCTACTCACCACCCAATCTCTTAACTCCTTGATCATATTGGATATCCTAGTTTCGCCCCACTCCGGAATCCAGTTGACTTTCTTGACTTCCCTTAACATGAGATCCTTAAGCCTTGAGACTCTGAAGAACCATTGCGTTGTAGCTCTCAGTATTAATGGGGTCTTGCATCTCCAACACACAGGGTAGCTGTGAACTACGGTCCCCGAGTAAGCCAATGCTCCTCTCTCCCTGAGATCTGCTATTATCCTAGAGTTGGCTTCCCTGACCTCAAGTCCTCGATATATTCCTGCCTCCTCGGTGAATTGCCCCTGGTCGTTAACTAGGACTAGGACAGGGGCTTTGATTGTCTTTCCTATGGCGAAATCCACATCGCCGTGTCCTGGTGCTCCATGAACTAGACCTGTGCCTTCCTTTAGGCTCACATTATTGGCGCCATCTATCACTACATGTTTCACTTCTCTCTGGATAGGGACTTCATTAGAAAGTGGATGCTCATAGCCTAATCCTAGCAACTCTTTGCCCTTGTAAGTCCTTTTCACCTCATAATTGGTGACCCCTATCTCTTTCATTACCTCCTCCACTCTCGCAGTAGCTATCACTAGAGTTTCCCCTTTGACCTCTACGTCGGAGTAGTCGTAGTCAGCGTTAACCATGATGAAGACGTTGGCCGGGATCGTCCAAGGCGTCGTGGTCCATATGAGGAGGCTTCTCTCTTGGCCTGTTATTTTGAACTTTACATATAGGGATGGGTCCTCTATTTTCCTATACTCTGAGACTTCGTAGTCCGCTAGCGTGGTCTCACAACGTGGACACCAGTGTAGCACTTCGTAACCCTGCTCCAAGAGACCCCTTTCGTAAGCCTTCTTAAACAGGGACCACGCATTACTTATGTAGTAGTTGTCCATCGTGTAGTAAGGGTTTTCCCAATCCATGAACACTCCTAAGTCCATGAAGTGAGAAGTCAGGGACCTGGCGTTATTTAATGCGAATTCGGCGCACCCCTCCACGAATTTCTTTACTCCTATTTGAGTAGCTATATCCCCCTTCCTTTTAATCCCCAGTTTCCTTTCCATTATGACCTCTATTGGAAGGCCATGGCAATCATATCCAGGCTGATCCCTGACCCTTTTCTCAAGGAGTCTGTTATATCTTAGTATAGCGTCCTTTATGACCTTATTCCAGGCTGTTCCTATATGTGGAGTATCAGATGAGGTATACGGAGGGCCATCTATGAAAAGGAACTTATCCCTGTTTCTTTCGTTCCTTTCCTTAACCTTAATATAGATTCTAGCCTCTTCCCAGTATTTAAGGATCTCAGTCTCGACACTCTTGGGATCATAATTAGGCGGAAGCGCATTCACTATAGGCATTATGCTTTTATGTAGGGGTTGCGTATTTAGGTTTCACGCTGGTAGACCTAGCCTTGTCTGAAAGAGGACTTTTAGCTATTCACAGGCTATTCACTTTATCTAGCCATCGAATACAGGTCTGATATTGCTGTACCTTCCCTAAAAGTCCAGCTAGGTTTTATTTCGCCATACTCCTACACCTAAATAAGTTAGAGAGATATGCATGGATAGCTCGTCGTTCTTATATGTAGTGAAGTTAGTAGCCTTGGTCTTGAAGGATTCCATCCCAGAGGACTGTGCTGGGATATCAGATCAGGTGCTTAAGCAATTTGTGGACGATGTGAAAGAACTGGGATATGAAAAAGCAGTAGAGAAGTGGCTACAACTGGAAGGCGTTAACCTAGAATATGATTAAGACCTGAAATAATTTCATAATTTACTTTATATATGTTAGATTAAGGCTATTTGCTAGCCGAGCGATATAGTTAATTAAATTTTCTGTTTTTTATCTATATAAACTGTATAGATGTATCCAGCAGAATAATAAAATAACCATAACCCAGTTACGATCATACCCATAGCCATATATGCCAGTGAGGCTACCATAAATATCACACCGAAAGTCAATATGGGGATCAGGATTCCACTATTGGTTTCTAGCCTCTTTCCCTTTGGCGTGACCCTAAACGGCCTCCTCTTCCTGAGTCCACGTAGAGTCCACATAAGAATATAGGGGGAGATGGCAACGGTATACGCTGAAGTCCTTCCTAAGGAGAGTAAAGCCTCCTGAAAGCTCATCCCTAGTTTCCTTCCCATGTTTACGAAGAGGAAAGCATAAGCCGCAGTCACTGTTATCCATAGAGTGAAGACGGGATTAGTTATTAGATCTTCTCTTACGAAAGGTAACAGCATTACCAATAAAGTAGCACTAATAAAAGTGATAGAAATAGGTATATATTGTAGTAAATAAACAATCATTTCCAGTTTCTTGAATATAGATTTTTTTGAAAATATAATATATTTAAATCTCCATATCAATGTTTCCATACTTCCCATGGCCCACCTAGTTTGCTGTATGTAGAAAGAGTAGAGGTCGTCCGGGACCTCCACCATTATAGGGATGTCAGATCCACATACGGTTTTCCCTGCATAAGCCAGTCTTACTCCTATTTCTAAATCCTCTTGCACTATTGAAGGGTCCCATCCGTTAACCACCTGAAGGGCCTCCCTCTTAAATAGGGTCCCGGATCCGACCGGGAAGACTACCATGCCTGCCCTATGTCTGCCCCTTAATACGGAGATGCTGCCTATAGCTGTAGCCACCATTAGGCCCCTGGCCAGTTTAGAGCCGTTCCTACTGTAACCCCTCCAGTCCATAGATACGGCGTCGCAGTTCTTATCTATCATTAAGGAGTAAGCCCTCAATACGGAGTCTGGATATAATCTAGCGTCAACGTCCAGAGTTAATATCAGGTTGCCCCTAGAGAGTCTAAGTCCGTGGAGAAGTGCTCCACTTTTCTGCCCTATCCTCTCCTGTCTCCTAACCAAGATCACCCTAAGTTCTGAAGGTATAGTAATTGATCTTCTGATCTTTTCGAAGGTAGTTTCGTCATCGTCAGAAATTATTATCACTTCCAATTTATTTCTATCCCATTTAAGATTAGTTAAATTATCTATCAGGCCTTGGATAACTTCTATAGTCTCCCCTTTAATGGGCACTAGTATGGAGAGGCTAGGCAATGAGTCTACAGAGAGGGAGTATTGAATTCTCGATATACCAATCCTATAATATATTAATTGTAGGAATATTTCTAATGAGGAAGGGACAAAAAGTAGGTAAGGCAGTGAGTCGACAGCGAGGAGCATTATAAGTCGATTTCATCCCTTGGAATATTAAAACTATAGCTGTGGTGAGTAGTTTTGGGAGGAAACAGCAGGCCTCTCCTAGCATAATCAATCACGTCATCTTTACTGAGTTCCGGAGGATCTAGGGCGTTATTTCCGTGTTCATATTGACTCCTTTTAGCTACTCTAACCCCTAGATATTTCAGGAGATCTTCCAAAGCATAAAGTCGCCAGTATAACGTATATATGCTACTGGCGCAGAGACTGCTTGAGCGAAATTTAGCGCAGAATTCGCCATTACTATCTATGGTGCTGAAGATCTCTTCAACGAGTGCCGGCTTTGAGAATTCTCTATACCACTTGCCTACCTTTACTTCCGCTCTTCTATAAGGAATGAGAACTAATGGGACTTTCTTAAGTCCTAACTTTATGGAGGCTTTAACTCTATGATGACCATCGATTATTGTTAACGTGTCCTGATCTACTACAGGAGGGATCAGTCTATTCCTCACCCTAAGTTGGAGTGCAACCGCTTCGACCATATTAGGGTCTACATCCTCATGGGCCAATAACTCCTTGGGTGACAACCACTCGATCCTCATAATTCAGAGTATGAGAGGACCAGAAATTTTGAAAATTAATTGGTCTTTCGCTAGAGGATCTCTCTGACTTCCTTCCTCGCCCTAGTAGGGCTTGCTGACCCATAGGGGAACCATCATTGGTCAGGTTCCCTGTGAAGATGGGGGAGACTTTACTGTCCCTAAATCGAGTCAGGTTGGCATCAGTGAACTTACCCTGCCCTTGCGGGCTTCGCTTGTCACCACGAGGTGGGATTTCCTGGTCCTTCCATGAAGCTGGATCCCCTTCATCCGTAAGGGAGGTCCCATGGGATCTTTGCAGTACTCTCCATGAGGGTTGCGGAGGGTTTGCGCTCCACACGCCTCCCCAGTCGCAGGGTAAGGGCCTAGCTCTCACAGTGTGTCCGAAAAGAACTTCTACTTTTCAACAATATTTTCGGGGAGCTATCCACACCCCCTAGGAAGTGGACTTTCTTCCTTAATCTCTAAAAGTTAAAATCAATGAAAAATGAAAAACATATTCAAATTTTATATAAGGGACTTATCACACCGGCTAGACCTCTTCAACCCATTAACCTCCGATCCGTTAAAGGTGTTACTGGGTCCCTGAATCGAGTTAAGGATATTCCTACAAGAGCCTTCATATCACCGCGTGGGTTTCCTCATCACTGTTCAGCTCTTAAAACCCCGTTCATCCCTTCACACTTTAGTTTTCGATATTTAAGGATACCTAAACACGGCAATACGTAATGAGTAAGCCACGCGAATTTTTGTCTTCTTTTTCCGACTTCCTACTAAAAATCCCCTTCTGGTGAGGAGGGCGGATCTTCATTGCGATTTCCTCAGCTTTTCCTCAATCATAGTATACGCGGTCTTCGGATCTATCCTCTTCTTGCTCTTCTTCATGACCATTCCCACAAGGAAATTGATAACTTTTGGATCGCTTTTTGCTTTATTAACCGCATCTGGATTCTCATTCATTACTTGATTAATTATATCTTCTATATATTGCATATTTTTGATAGCTATAAGGTCTGACTGCTCGAGCAGGGATGAAGGCATAACTCCTTCAGTAATCATTTTAGGTAGAATATCTTTAGCTATTTTGATTGTTATTTTACCTTGATCTAATAATTTTAATAAATCGACTATATGTACACTCTTAGCTTTACATTGGGAAACAGTGAGGCCGTTCTCCTTGATCCACCTGAGGAAGTCGTTAACTAGCAGGTTGGCCAATTTCCTATAGTCGTTATAATCGGTCGAGCACTGTTCGAAAAGGTCGGCCAACCTCTTATCACTTACTAGTACTTGTGCTATGTAATCCGAGATACCATAAGTGTAGGATAGTCTTTTAGCTCTAGATTCAGGTAACTCGGGCATCTGTGATTTCACCTCTTCGATCAACTCCTGCGGAATTCGATAGGGTGGCAATTCAGGATCCGGGAAGTACCTATAGTCCTCCTCACTCTCTTTTAGTCTCAGTGGTACTGTGACTTTCCTCTCTGAGTCCCAATGCCTAGTTTCCCTTGAAACAGACAATCCCTGAGAAACGGCCGCCTTCTGCCTTGCTATTTCATATGCTATAGCCTGCTCCACATCCCTCGCAGAACCTACGTTTTTCACCTCCACCCTCTCACCCCCCTCTACTGACACGTTGCAATCGGCTCTAAGCGAGCCCTCAAGGTCACAGTTACAGACCCCTAGATGCTCCAGGATTGATCGAAGTCTCTCTAGGAACTCTCTAGCCTCCTTCGGTTCCTCCAGATCAGGCTCAGTCACTATCTCTAAGAGTCCAATTCCGGACCTGTTATAGTCCAACAGAGTATACTTGCTCGTCATTATGGACCCCGTGGGGTAGATCGACTTCGCCGGATCCTCCTCAATATTCATTCTTCTAAGTCTCACGACTTTGCCGTTAGATAGCTTCAAGTGGCCGCCGTAAGCAATTGCCATACTACCTGGTCCGTCATATTGGGAAATTTGGTAGTTCTTCGCCATGTCAGGATAAAAGTAGTGTTTACGGGAGAATACCACGATGGGGGAGAGCTTCATGTTCAGGGCATAGGCAGTCATGATGGCCATCCTCAGGGCCTTCTCGTTGAGGACAGGAGTAGCGCCTGGTAGCCCCAAACACACTGGGCAGGTTAATGTGTTAGGATCTCTCCCAGCGTAATCGGTGGAACAGGCACAGAACAGTTTAGTGTTGAGGGTGTTAAGGTGGACGTGAACTTCTAACCCTATTTTAACCAATCCATTCACCTCAAGTTCTTCAGGACCCTGTTACAGGTATTCCTAATCACGTTGTTAGTTAATAGCACTTCACCGTTACTTAATATCTGCGGGTAAAATACTCTGATGTTCCAGTGACCGTAAAGACGCAGGGGACTAACTTAAAATGTGTCTCAAATTGTAGATTGTGAGAGCCGCATTGAACGGAGTCCTAGAGAGGAAAATACCCAGGAGTATGTCGACCCAACATCCGGACAATGCTACAGTACCCCACTGGAGCAAGGAAGAGGCAATTCAAGGGGATGACGAGGTGCATGAGGCTTACCTGGCGTTTAGTCTATATGGAGTCCACGAAGTTATGTGGGATTCGGAAGGTAAAGACGTTGATACCCATGTGCTCAGGAAACTCCTTTCAAGATATCCCGAGTTCTTCCTAAAGAACGAGATAGGTAAAGACGTTTTCCTGACTTATAGAATACCTAACCCCAAGATAGAAGGGGCAGAGAGGAAGGTTGTGGTCGAAACCTTAGAGACTATCCCCATTAATTGCGATGTGGCTGAGAAATTCTACGGAAACTCTAAGCCTCCCATATTCGAGGTGATACTCCCATTCACTACTTCCTCTACCGATCTCATCGCCGTGCTGCGTTACTATGAGAAGGCGGTCGCTGGAAAGGAGACCATAGTCTTAGACGACGAAATGAAAGTGAGGGACTGGGTGGGTGAGGTAAGGCCTAAGACCATCGAAGTAATCCCCTTGGTGGAGGACAGGGAATCCCTGCTGGGCATAAGGAGCATCCTTGAAGGGTACATAAGAGCAGTACATCCTAGGTACGTCAGGGCCTTCATAGCTAGATCAGATCCCGCCATGAATTATGGGATGGTAACAGCAGTAGTTCTAGCCAAGTATGCTCTATCCGAACTTCGTCTGCTCCAGGATCAGTCAAAGGTCCCCATATTCCCCATAATAGGGGTAGGTTCCCTCCCCTTCAGGGGCCACATGAGTCCGGATAACGTGGATAACATAATTTCGGAGTATAGGTGGATATACACTTATACTATTCAATCCGCCTATAAATATGATTACGATGAAAACCTAGTCAGGAGTTCCATATCTAGATTGAATTCCTCTAGAGTCGACGAACCTTTAATTTTCGATAGAGAGACTAAGGAATCGTTAGTCAAGATCGTAGATAAGCTCGTATCTAAGTATCAGCCGGTGATAGAGGGAATTTCAGAGCGGATAAATGAAGTGGCGTCAATGTTACCCCCCAGGAGGGCGAGGAAGCTTCACGTGGGTCTTTTCGGATACAGCAGGAGCACAGGGAAGGTTAGACTACCTAGGGCAATATCCTTCGTGGGAGCTCTCTACTCTATGGGAGTCCCTCCCGAGATAATAGGTATAAGGGCAATAGGCGAAATGAGGGAAAGTGAGCAGCAGTTGCTCGAGACAGTTTACGTTAATCTCAAGAGGGACCTAGAGAAAGCTGCCTACTTCTTCTGTTGGAACGCCTTTGAGTCTCTGAGGAATAGAGTGGATCGCTGGGTTTGGAACGCCATAGGAGAGGACGTGAAGTTCCTATCAGAGAACTTAGGGATTAAGGTAGGAGGCAGGGATTACTCATCAATTAAACACTGCCTCTTCTCCTCACTCTTCGTTATAGCTATGGAGAATGGGAGAAACGAGGAAGCAAGGCTCTACCTCTCAGAGATGGCTAAGGCTAGGAGGGCGCTGGGTTGATACCTCAAGAACCTACTCCCCCAGGCAGGGTATATGCAAGTGCTCCAGGGAAAGTGCTATGGATAGGAAGCTACACTGTATTGTTAGGCGGGATCTCTCACTCTATTGCAATTAATAGGAGGGTTAGATGCGAAGTCTGGGAAAGCGAAGATTACCTATTTGAGACCCCCTATGGAGTCTTTCGTTATCCAGGTAATGATTTAATAAAGTCTGTGATCGACGTTCTCACCCAAGACTTAGGAGAGTTAAAGAAGTTCAGGGCTAGACTTTTCAACGATCATGGATTTGAGGTGCACGGAAAGAAAACTGGGCTCGGCAGCTCCTCAGCTTCTACCGTAGCCTTAACTGCTGCCATACTAGGATTACATAAGGGAGCGGTTAACTTGAAAGATGTATATAGATATTCTCAGTTAGCCAACTACTTGAGACAAGGTGGTGTAGGTAGCGGCTTCGATATAGCAACCGCGGTTTATGGGAGTTCGGTGTATAAGAAGTTTTCAGACATCAGATTGTTAGACTCATATGTGGAGCCATTAGGAATAGGCAATAAGTATAAAATGCTAATGGGTTTCACGGGGATCAGTGCAAATACGCCAAGCCTAGTCAGGGAATTTCTGAGGGCGATAGAGGCTAGAAGCCTTAAGGAGGATATTCACGAAGTGGAGGTGGAGAATTCCACCGCAATTAAGCTCCTAAGGGAAGGCAGATTAGATGAAGCAGCAATACACGTGAGGATAGCTAGGACGAGACTAGAAAGATCTCTTGATTCCCTGGGGCTTAATTTCTTCAAATTGGCTTCTAAGTTCATAAATGAGGCGGAGAGAAGGGGTGCTTTGCTCTCCCTCTCTCCAGGAGCAGGAGGCGGAGATAGTGTTTTCGCCATAGGCGAGGACTTGGAGAACGTGAAGAAGGTTTGGGGAGATATGGGTCTTCACGTAATTGAAGTTGAGGAAGACCAAGGATTGAGGTTGGAGAGTTGAAGGTCGTCGAGGTAATATCCCCTTCCAACATTGCGCTAGTCAAATACTGGGGTAAGAGGAATGAGGAGCTGAACTTGCCTTTTAACTCTAGCCTCTCCATAACTTTAGGTTATGAACTGTCGGTTAGGTCTCGTATAGTTTTCCGAGAAGGAGAAGGAGAGGACAAGTTGAGAATCAATGGTAGAATAGCCTCAGCGGAGGAGGTCTCAGAGTACATAGGAAAGGTAATGAATAGAGTAAGGCAAATCTACGGTCGCGTTTATGCAGAGGTTGACTCTTTCTCTAGTTTCCCTGAATCAGCTGGTATGGCCTCTTCGGCGGCTGGAGTAGCTGCTGTGGTGGAAGGGGCTAATGAAGCTCTTCACTTAGGCCTATCCAAGAGGGAGATGTCCAAGTTGGCTAGGTTAGGCTCCGGTAGCGCGTGTAGGAGTGTTTTTGGTGGTTATGTTGTCTGGTGGAGAGGGAATAGGGAGGATGGGGAGGACTCCTATTGTGAGCAAGTATTTCCACACGACTATCTTGAGGATTTAGTGGACGTAATTCCCATATTCGAGGAGTCCAGGAAACCCCTGAGCTCGAGGAGGGCCATGAGGAGAACTGTAGAGAGTTCGACTCTCTTCAAGTGTAGAGTGGAATATGCCGAAAATGAGGTCATACGCGCCATACAACTCATCAAAAATAAAGATTTAGAGCAATTATTTGATCTAATAATGCGAAATAGTAATAATATGCACGCAGTGATATTGGATAGCTGGCCGCCCATTTTCTATTTGAATCATCAATCATTAAAAGTGATGGAGGAGATCTATAACCTTAAGGGAGCTGCCTATACTTTTGATGCAGGACCTAACCCACATATATTAACTACAAAAAGAAATTTAGAGAAAGTATTGAATATCATTGTTGATATTGGAGCTAAAAGGACCATAGTAACAAAACCTGGAGAAGGACCTTATATCGTAGGTTAAGCTTAGTGAAGGTGTAGAGTGATGAGGATTAGTTACAGAGAGTAGGGGTTTGAGAGACGGAAAGCCTCGTCCCTTCTAGGGGCGGGGATGGATAACCCCTCATTTTAAATACACTTTCAGACATTTTCAGTGAAGCTAACGACGTCCCTCCCCCGCTCGGCTGGGGAAATGGGACTGTGGGGGTCAACCAACACTCCCTCCGCATGGCGGATCCCCACTTCGGGATTAGGACCCAGGTGGGAAGGCCTCTGACCCCTGCCTATCATAATAAGATAATGTGAACCCGAATCCATAGAGGGAAAGGCGAACTCACTGGAGGGGAACCTCCGCCCTTCCAGGACAGAGAGGAAATCAGGAGAATGGCTTTAATGAGTCCCTTCTTGCCCTTATGGTAGGGGAAATTAATATTAGTGGTAGACTATCGAGGCTTAAAGTGTCTTTCTTGAGTGGACCAGGAAATTAGAATGTATGTGATGAAGTCTTTTTTGCCGGGTGACAGTTATATAAAACTGGTAGAAGCGAGTGCCCCCTATTAGGAAGTATTCCATAGCAGATGGGATAAGATCATGTGAAGATGGGGACTGTATAGAAAAACTAGTGATGAAATTCCTTGAGGACCTGAGGAGAGGAAATTTAGAATACACATCCCTCCCCAATGGCGATGATGAGGTTTCAGAAAAGGAGATATTTAATTCACTGTTATTTTATTCTAAATTAATTGAAAAATTAGAATATATGGATTTAGACCTGGTCCAGATAGCGAAGGTCCTCGAGGAACTGTTAGGCCCAAATCATCCCGTGGTTCTCCTACTTAAGAGGGAGGAGACTGAGTGAGAAGCGTATTTTATCCTGGTTTTCATATTTCTCTTGGAGAGAGCTCATGAGCATTGACCATAGGTTATGGCTTATAACTCGTAACCTACAGGAAGTGGTAGTCCTGGAGGAGCTCAAGGAGAGACTTAACTCAGCAAACAAACTCACTGGGTATATAGGATACGAACCAAGCGGATTACTCCACATAGGTTCCCTGATATGGGCCCAAAAAGTTAAGGATCTGACAGAAGCCGGCGTAGACATGAGGATACTTGAAGCCACGTGGCACGCTTGGATAAACGACAAGGTGGGAGGAGATCTAGAGAGAATAAAGACCGTAGCCCGCTACACTAGGGAGGTCCTAGAAGCTTTTGGATTAGAGATTAGTAAAATTAAGTTCATAGACGCAGAGGAATTAGTGCAGGATAAGGATTACTGGGCACTGGTGCTGAGGGTAGCTAAGAACACGCCTTTAGCCAGGATGAGAAGGGCCTTGACCATAATGGGAAGGAAAGAAGAAGATGCGGCTTTAGATACCTCTAAGTTGATTTATCCTGCAATGCAAGTAGCTGATATAATATACATGGATCTGGACATTGCTCTAGGTGGGTCTGATCAGAGGAAGGCACATATGCTGGCTAGGGACGTAGCGGAGAAAATGAAGGCGAAGAAGGTCATAGCTTTGCACACTCCTCTCCTCACCGGCCTAAGCGGTGGACCCAGGATGTCCTCCTCAGAGGAGGATGAGGGGATGGACTATAAGATGAGTAAATCAAAACCGGAGGACGCCATATTTGTTCATGATTCCGAGGAAGATATTCAACGGAAGTTAACCAAAGCCTATTGCCCAAAGTCTCAGGTGGAGGGAAACCCAGTTCTGGAGATCAATAAGTACATACTCTTACCTCACTTCGGAGAGCTCAAGATCGAGAGGGCCCAGAAGTATGGGGGAGATCTGGTCATAAAGGACTACGGAGAGCTAGAGAGAATATACTCTAAAGGCGAGCTTCATCCTCTCGACTTAAAGAGGGCTACAGCAATTAAGTTGAACGAGCTATTAGAGCCAATAAGGAAGAAATTGGAAGATAGGAGTGAGATGAAGCTCCTAATAAAAGAGATTGGAGCTAACGTGAGCCGGTGAATCGGAAATGAAGTATAATGTAAAGGTCAGGTTCGAAGTGGAGGGGCGAGTGGATAAACCTGATATAATAGGGGCCATATTCGGTCAGACCGAGAATCTATTCGGTGAGGATTTCGACCTCAGGGAACTCCAAGACAAGGGTAGAATAGGGAGGATTGTGGTTGAGAGCAAGGAATCAGAAGGGAGGACTACAGGCGAGCTCATTCTACCTTCAAACTTGGACAGAGTCGAGACTTCACTCATCGCTGCCATGATCGAGAACGTTGATAAGGTAGGCCCTTACAATGCGACATTCAAGCTCCAGGAGATAGAGGACATAAGAGAGGAGAAGATAAAAAAGATAAAGGAGAGAGCTAAGGAGATCCTTGCCAACTGGAAGAGTAAGACCCTAGATATAAAGGAGGTTATCAGTGAGATCTCCTCATCAGTAAGGACTGGGGAGATAATAACTTGGGGACCTGACGGTTTACCCGCAGGACCTGACGTGGAAAGAGATCCCAACTTAATTATAGTCGAGGGGAGAGCGGATGTAATAAACCTGCTTAGATATGGCTATAAGAACACCGTTGCTTTAGAAGGGGCTACCGGGAAGATACCCAAGAGCCTGATTAGACTCTCGAAGCAGAAGAAGATGGTTATAGCATTCGTTGACGGTGATCACGGGGGAGAGCTGATACTTAAGGAGCTTTTGAGCTCGGATGCTAAAGTAGATTACATTGCGAGAGCTCCCACTGGTAGGGAAGTTGAGGAACTAACGAGTAAGGAGATCTCTAAGGCGCTAGCTAACGCCGTATCAGTCTCTCAATATCTAAAAAGGTTAGAGGCCGAGAAACCCAAACCACCTGCGGCTGAGCCCACGCAGGTTCAGGAACAGAGACAGGAGACAGAGCTCATAAGGATTCCAAACGAGATCCTAGAGGAAATCAGGAAACTACCTGGCACTCTAGAGGGGATACTCTACAACGCGGAGTGGAAGCCCGTGGATAGACTTCAGGTGAGGGATATAGTGAGTAAATTGGAGAGCATACAGGACAACAGCTTATCTTACATAGTCTTCGACGGCGTAGTGACCCAGCGGTTAGTGGAATTGGCTTCTAGCAAGAACGTGAAGATGATAATAGGTGCAAGAATAGGAGGTCTCTCCCAGAAGCCGAAGGAAGTAGAAATATTAACTTTTTCAGATATAATTAGCTAAAAAATTTAGTTATGTCGCTTTTTCTTGAGCTCGTAGTTAAATCTTGTTCTTTAACTCCGAAACCTTCTAAGACACGCATACTCGCTGGTATCACTTGTCTAGTCACGTAATATTCTATATCTATCCTTCTCTGGTCCGCCGTGAAATATGGTTCTACTCTCTCAGCGAGTTTGCCTGAACCCCTTAGTACTACGTAGCCTATTTTCTTTCCCTTGCCGATGGAGTAACCCATCTTGATGGCCTTCTTCGCTGCGATCACATGAGGCGCTGTGACCTCATACTCCTCTAAGTCCTTTTCCAGGGACTTCCAGATGACTAGCTTATGGATTTGTATCTTATTGCTCTTGAGTTCAGCTATTACACTCCTAACTACCTCGACGGCTTTGGACACATCTCCTGTGGTGAGGAGGGTTTCTATAACCTTTGACTGAGTTTCTTTCGCTAGTTCGCACCAATCCCCTCTCACCGCCTCAAATCCAACCACCTCTATCTTGTCATCGATCGTAAGTCCTGCATACCTTTTCTTATTTTCTGTAAAGAAGATTCTTTTATAGATCTTATCTATCTTTATTTCTATGCCATTTCTCCTCTCTATCCCCTCTATCAGTTCCTGGAGTCTGTCCTTTCTCCCTTTAAGGAATATGGAGTCAGTATCTCCGTAGATGATTTCGAACCCCATTTCTTTAGCCAATCTAATTGAGTCAGTAATTATTTGTCTACCCCACGCTGTTACCGCCTCTGCACCCTCTCTGCTATACCACCTAGCTCCGATCCACCCCATGTATCCGTAAAATGCATTACTCATTACTTTTATGGCCCTCTGTCTTTCGTCCAGGATCCGAAGTTCCTGCTGATCCGTAATTGAACTCAGGGACTCCCTTATCTTTCTTCTCTCATCCAGGAGTCTCTGCAATACTAACTTATAGAACCCAGGAGGTTCTTTCACGAATTTATGACCTACCTCTGGTGCCTCCCAGCAATCTTCACACTCTCTGGGAGCCAATGTATCGGGTCCTATGTTGAACTTAATCATTATTGAGGGATACATGGAGGTGAAATCGAGGACATAAACCATCTCATGGATGCCGGGCCTCGGCGAGATAACTAGGCCTCCCTTGTAAGGGGAATACTCCCTTTCCACCCTATTTGGGATCAATTCGCCGTACTTCTTGGCCTCTCTGATCATCAGCCACTCAACCCTGTGTCCCACACTTGCCATACAAAGCTGATCTAGGGGCATCCCGGTGATTGCTGATAGTTGAATTCCAAAGGGGAGAAAAACCTGGGACAGAAGGTAAGTGGATAGGACGTCGTCTCTGTTATACTTAATTACTAAGTCTCTCTTCTCCTTAAGCTCCCAATACTTTGAGATCTCGTTCCACTCTAAGTTGACTCTATTCGATCTGGGCATGACTCCTAGGTAATCAGCAACGTTATCTAAGGACTTGATCTTCACCTCGGCTATATTCGAGGCGAAACCGAATAGATCGACGTTAAGCCTACCTGGGATGGAGAAGTGACCGTAAGTTCCCTTATTTGGTCTTCCATTTGCGGTTCGACCTAGGTTCAACTCTACTCCAAGGACTTCTCCCCTCTCCAAGAGATACGGTATATCGAAATCGTTACTGTTGTATCCAACTATTACATCAGGGTCGCGAGATCTCACGTAATTAACGAAGGCCTCTATGACTGGCTTATCATCCTCTCCTTCCATTACGAACTCTTTACCCCCATTCTCTTCCCAAGTGCCTATAACTATTACCGGATCCCTTTTAGGATCTGGGAACCCCATTTTGTTATATACCTCAATATCAAAGGCCATAACCTTGAGCTCTGGCCTTTTCAGCTCTGCCCTTCCAATTATGGACTTAAGGTTGTATATCCTGTCCACTTGAGGCTCTGCTTTCCTTTCAGTCTCCTCTATATTCATTTCGTACCACGTGAATGGGTAAATTTCTCTATCTATAGCATATCTCATGGTGAACCTTATGTCAGCCTCTAAAACCTCTTTAACTCCCTCAACCTTGAGCTCCCTATACTCTCTTATTGCGTCCGGGATCTGGGTGACTACTTTAATTACCTCTAAGGGTTTACCGTAGAACTTCATTCTCACAGGATCGGCTGCTAGAATAGGGGATCGCGGTAAAGATCTACGCAGTAGAGACTTACGAACTTCCTCCGCTCCACTCCGCTCTTCAGGCACAACGTAAAAGTATGGCCTGAAGCTCTGATCTATTACTATACATCTCTCGTTCTTGCTGTTTATTCCCCATATATACACCGAAGGTGTACCGTTCTTGACCTCATAGGAGAAGTCCAGGACGTAGATATGTTCATTCAAATCCAGGTCCCCCCCTTAGGCTCTTGACCATAATGAACGCATGTCTTCCCTTTCCGTAATAGTTCAGGTGAAGCTTAGATATCCTGTAGCCTATATTCACGTAGAACCTAAGAGCATCTACGTTAGTCACTTCAACCTCAAGGTAGGAATAGTTAGCGCCAGCCCTCTTGAATCTCCTCTCCAGTTCGGCCATGAGCATTCTGCCCACTCCTCTCCTCCTGAAGTCCTTCCTGATAGCTATCGAGACTATATGTGATCTAACGTCGTTTCTCAAAGTGCCCACAGCATAGCCTAACAAGGTCTTTTCGGCCTTAGCAACCAGGAAATACTCCTTGAAGAGTATTAAAAGTGCCTTAAGTAGCTCCACTGGATACGGGGAGTCAAAGGAACTTACTTCTATTTCGTATATCTCATCCAGATCACTCAACTCAGCGTTATTAATGATGGTGTTCACGATGTACCCATTGATCCTATGAGAATATTGAACTTTGATGAGAAAGCCGGCTTAATGGATCTCTTGCCTGAGACTGAGGACGACCTATGGACACTCAAGTTGATCCTGAGGAGAGGAGATAAGGTAATAGCTAGGACTTCCAGAGATGTAAGCATAGGGGGAGAGGCTAGACGCGTGCCCATGACCTTAGAACTTCAAGTGGAGAAGGTGGAGTTCCAGCCATTCACCACTAGGCTTAGAATACATGGAGTGATCAGGGAAGCACCAGAGAAATACGGGATAAAGGGATCTCATCACACCATCAACCTAGATCTAGGGGATGAAATCGTAATTCTGAAGGAGAGATGGAGCAAGCTAGAGATCGAGAGACTCAGAGCTCAGGCAGGGAAGTACTCTAAGTTCCTAATAGCTTTGGTGGAATACGACGAATACTTAATAGCCTTGCCCCTTCAACAGGGGATCAAGCTTTTGGAGGAGAAGAGCCTACGAGCTCCAACTAAGGAAGAGGAGTTAATTGAGGACAATGCCAAACTAATTGCTACTGCCATACTTTCATACGCCAAGAGTTACTCAGTACAGGCAGTAGTAATAGCTGGACCGGGGAACTTCAAGGATATAGTAGCGAGACACATAAAGGATCTAAGCGTATATTTGGACCAGGTTTCCTCAGCAACTAGGTCTGGACTCTACGAGCTGATGAAGCGTGACATCTTGTCCAATATTACGAGAGGTCTAGAGATCGCTGAAGCCGTCAAGGTTATGGATAGGGCTCTCCAGCTGCTGGCTAAGGATCCCAAAATGGTGACGTATGGAGTGAATGAGGTCCAAGCTGCGGCTGAGTTGGGGGCGATCAGTGATCTACTCGTAATTGAGGACGTAGTTTCTGACGAGGAGCTAGGAGAGAGGGTCAGGGGGTTAATGGAAGTTGTAGAGTTGAATAGAGGAAAGGTCTACATTGTGCCCAGAGACTCACCTGTTTACTTTCAGGTGAGAAACCTAGGAGGTTTAGTGGGAGTTTTGAGGTTTAGAATTGGTTAACTCAATTACTTTACAGAAGCGTGGTTTAAGAGGGCGTAAAGCCCCGCCGGCTGAGACGGATAACCCCTCATTTTAAATACACTTTCAGACATTTTCAGTGAAGCTAACGACGCCCCTCCCCCGCTCGGCTGGGGAAATGGGACTGTGGGGGTCAACCAACACTCCCTCCGCATGGCGGATCCCCACTTCGGGATTAGGACCCAGGTGGGAAGGCCTGTAACCCTCTCAACTGTCCCTCAAATGAGAGGTATAACTTCCAATCCATAGTGGGAACCATGAACCCGGAAGGGTTCACTTCCAGAGCGGGGGAGGAAGTCAGTCATAGGATCTTCTCCTTCGATATCAAAAGTCTCCTCGAGTCAGGGTGTTCTTCAATGAGATACACTTCGTTGACCTTTGTCCCATACTTATTGAGGATTTCCTTCAGAGCTTTAGGCCATATAGCGAAAACTCCCTCTTCTACTCTCTCTCCATACTCGTCTAAGTTCACATCTTGCTTTAGTTTCACCAAAGCTCTGATCACTGTTCCCTCAGCACTCATCTCCTCATAAGGTTTAGACGAGAAGCGTATCATTCTGAGGAATCTAGTACGAGTTTCTACCACGTCTTTGTACAACGCGGTGCAATAGTGAATTGTAGGTTTAGACTGCGCGAACTCTCCGACTATCTCCTTAGCTAGCTCAGAACTCCCATCGACTCCTGCCATGCCGTGAGATACCTTAAACCCGCGGGAGAGTAGGTAATTAGCGTTTCGCTCTGAGATCTCCAACTCGTTCAGGTTAACGAACTTCACACCTAACTTCTCCGCCCTCCTTATCAGTTCCCTAAGGAAACTCTTCTGGCCCGGAATTACTGGCACTTCCACGCCCACATCGAAATGAAATTTCATCGCTCTCTCGACGAATTTAAGATAACTCAGATCTATGGGATGAAATCTTATCTCGTCTAACCCGGCTCTCTCCAACTCCCTTAAGGAGTCCTCAGTCGCATATTTACCGCTTGTGTAAAGGTGTATGTGAAAATTAGGTCCGAATTCCTGCTTAAGGAGCTCTATTACCTTCACAGTCCTATCTATTGCTAAGAGGGGATCGCCCCCTGTTATTCCAGCACCTAAGGCCTTCATCTTGTAGGCTTCATAAATAAATCCCAAAAGGTCCTCCACCTCAGCCTCATTGGCGAACATCCTCTCACTCTCAAACCTCTGAGCACTCACAGGGCAGTAATAACAGGAGTCGCCACATTTACCACTTATGAACACTACGAGTTTACTACCTAATCTACACAACTCACATCCTCGCGGTAATTTCCCAATGTAGAGTCCTGTCTCAGGATTTCCCACAACCCCTCTCATTTAATATCCTCTCTATCTCAGCTTTGGTCCTATCATAGGACTTCGATAAACTTTTAAACTCTTCTATCTCCCACAACCTCTCCCTCAATTGCCTTAAACACTCCTCTTCGCTAGTAGGCTTACTGCCTTGAAGTCTAGGGCCTGACTCGTTTCCACCTTCTGGGAAATATAAGTCCTTGAACCAAGTCATCCCCGCTCTTAGCATCGAGAATCCAATTGGAGTTAGAACTGGGTTGATCCCTTTCCTCAAGGCATAGAGAGTCTCAGAATCGCGGTAATATGAGACCAAAAGTCTACCTCCCCTGTCTAGCAGATTTGAAAGACGTTTGAAAACTTCAGCCTCTATATCCCTTGGAACCGGGTAATAATCGAGATCCACCCATGGGGCGTAGTAGGACCTACCTGAGAAGTAGTTCATAAAGCCCACTAATCTCTGACCCAGGTATAAGACGCAGAAGCGAATCTCCTTGATGTGAGTGGTCTTCTCGTCCCTGCACTCAAGGATTTCGCCACCTAAATATTCTCTAATCAACTAGGTCCCTCCATATCCCCTTAGACTTTTGGAGGTTCGATAGGGCATGAGAGAAGGTCTCATCGATCCCCATTGAGTACTTGAAGAAAACTCCGCTCCGTCTGGAGACTCGCCTTTTAGACAATAGATATACTCTCTGTTGCACAGTCTGGATCGAAATATTTAGCATCCTAGATACTAGGGCTTCGTTACCTATTACCTCTAGTTCGATGTGACCCTCTAGCGTTGGTATAATCAGGCGAAGGTCTTTATTTACTCCAGGTACCCTCACTCCACTCTTCAGCTCAGTAGAGCTAACTATACCTCCAAATCTGTAAAATTCCAACTCCTCAGCCTTTAACTTCCCTAAGGGAAATGAGATGACTGTGGACTCCTGAGGATCGAGGGATATATAACCCTTGATTGTTGAAAGCGGGGTAGCTTTTATTATAAACTTGTGATCACCATCAATTGAATCCAAAGCTACTAGGTTTGGGGATAGGACCACTACGTCAATGTCACTGTGCTGGTTCACGTCACCTCTCGCCACAGAACCATAGACGTAACCTTCCACACCTATTTTCCTTAGGGATTCCAGGACTGAGATCGCCTTCTCCCTTTTGGACTTGAGTAACTCCCACTTATTACTGTCATACTTAACCTGCTGTGAGATTCCTTCCATTAGCTGTGATAATACTTCTTCCGACTACTTAAATTCAATGCATTAAAAGTCCATATGTATCGCTATGATAGATAGCACTGTGCCTCACTTTCCTGTGTTGATTTGATGAGGAATATGAAGTTTAGCCCAAGTGAGCTCACGTAGGAGATTACAGAGGATGGAGTTTAAGGGAGCGTAAAGCCCCGCCTGCTGAGATTGACAGTTCCATTATACAGTGAGAGATTTGGGGCGGAGATCTTCGCGGGCGGAGAGTGATAGAGCCCCCAATTCAAATATTCGTCTTGGGAGACCACGCATTAAAGACGGCACGGACGGGGTAAGCGTCACCGAGGCGCCTCTGTGACACCTACCCTGTCAGTGACTGTCACTGGAATGCACTATCGTGAGTGACATTTAGACTTTGGGGCATCCCCTCCCTTACTGGAGGGGTCTCCTGCCCACAAGCCCTCCGGCGGGAAGATAGATCACGAACCTCAATTGGGGGTCTCCGACCCTCTCGACCGCCCTCATGGATGTAAACCCGAATCCATGAGGAGAAATCTCGCCCTTCCAGAGTGAGGAGGAAATCAGAGTTTGACTCCCTGTATTTCCCGAAGTAACTTTATATACCTACAATCGGGTGATCGTTTCGATAGATGAGTTGTAATGGGCCCGTAGCTCAGCCAGGTTAGAGTGCTGGGCTCCAGATAGTAAGGTGCTGGGTCTGAAGACCCTTGTGTGGGGATGATAGGTATCTGGAGAGACCCAGTGGTCGCGGGTTCAAATCCCGTCGGGCCCATTATTGTCTAGCTTATACCCAAAAAGGTTAATCTCTGCGGCGAGGACTTTCCATATGGACTTAGAAGGTTTAACTAGAAGGTTAGTGAGTATAGGAGCAAGTGAAGAGGAGATTAAGGCGCAAATAGAGAGACTGTTAGCACTATATAAATCATCTGAGGAGAAGAACAGAGAGTTAATCGCCTCCACAATAATTAAGGAAGTAAAGACTTCGATGTCTTTCACTAATCCCTTACTCGGCTTCACTAAATGCCACATGAAGGCGGGGGAAGCGGGACTGGGGTCTAGGGGTATAGGCGATTTCTTGATTCACTCAGCTTTACTTAGAGTAGGCGAGGTAGAGTCGAAATTCGATGACGCTGGTCTAAGGGAAGACATTGTAGTTGCTATAGATGGGATTCACTCAAGATTGGGCTTCTTCCCTTTCCTAGCAGGTTTCCATGCTACTAGGGCTGCCTTAAGGGACGTAATGGTCAAAGGAGCAGAGCCTTTAGGGCTATTGGTCGACATTCACCTCTCTGACGATAGCGATGTAGGCATGTTGCTTGACTTCGAAGCTGGAGTGAGTTCTGTGGGCGAATCTATTGGGGTCCCTGTGCTCTCAGGGAGCACCCTCAGGATAGGAGGGGACATGGTAATAGGGGAGAGGATAAGTGGCGCAGTGGGAGCTGTAGGTAGAATTAGGGGTAAGTTCTTCAGCAGGAGGAATATTAAGGACGGGGACAAAGTAGTCATGACCATGGGGAGCGGTGGGGGAACGATATCTGCCACTGCGATCTTTTATGGATACCATGATGTAGTGGAGAGGGCCATAAATGTCTCAGATCTCATTGCATGTGAGGTAGCAAGGACCGAATTAGGGGACGTGGTCACATCTATGACTGACGTTACGAATGGCGGGCTGAGAGGCGATGCAAATGAGATCAAGGAGATTACAGGTCTATCCATTGTAATAGACAAAGAGAAGTTCCGATCACTTATAGATAATAAAGTCCTTGAAATGCTTGAGCAACTCGAGATAGATCCATTAGGGTTATCGATCGACTCGATCCTAATATTCACAGATAATGACGAGAAGGTAGTCAAGAAGTTGAAGACCCGTGGGATAATGGCTGATACAATAGGTGAAGTCAGGAAAGGGTTAAAATCACCCCTGAATATAAAAGAGGGAAAAGAGATTAAGGAGGCACCTGTGCAGTTTCGAGAGTCGCCATATACTCCTATAAAGAAAGTTATAGGTAATAAAACACCCTATTCCACGGACGAGATAAGGCGAAGGTTAGAGGAGGCTATGATAGATATCGAGATCAAGAGGAATAGAGTGAGGGAAATATTAAGGAGCAGAGGGCTAGGGATCAGGCAATCGACCCATCATCACTAGTCAGGTTATGTCGACCTCATCACCTCAATTGCGTTGAAATTCCAGGATATAAGAATAGTCCATAAAGGGGAGCCAGGCTTTGAAGCGTGAAAGGTCTAAGTCTACCTAAGGGATTCGTAGAGGGAAAAAAGTGAACATATACACTAAAATCTCAGCTCTGGTTAATCGCGGTTCAGGGGAATCCATATCCGAGTTTTAGCCCAGCTGACCTCCTCCTCGCCCTGAACGGTAGACCCAAAATCACCTCCTTGGAAACATGTAAGAATTGAGGCAAAGCAATTTGGCTAATTCATCCTCCCGTATACCCAGATAATCTATTATCTTTTTAATAAAAAGTAAGGTCATGAGGAACCGTAAGGTATCCCTCGCTACGCCCTTGAAGGTCACGAGGAAGGAGTAGAGGAGGACTGCTAGGGTGAAGGCCGGGAATTAAGCGTCACTTGGTGGAGCTAGTGAAGGCAGGAAGGCCTTGATCTCCCTGTAGGAGGTCTCCATGGGGGGTCCTGACCTCGTTGTAGAGCTTGAGGACCTCCCCCTTGGGGAGGTTGGTGGTCCTAGCCACGTAGATCACCCTCCCCTTCCTCTTCACGAGACTGGACCACGAGCCTTAAGCTCACCTGCTCCTCCCTCTTATGCCTCTTGCTCGCTCTTGGTCGTGTACTCCTCGTGGTACTCCCGGTAGACCTTCACGTCCCCGACTTGGACTGCAAGGACGTAGTTGAACTGGGAGATGTAGCGAAGGACTTCGGCGCTATAGAACCCGGCGTCGAGGACCACGAGCTCGACCTTGACCCCCAGGATAGCGCCTGTCCCATGAGGGATTCCACGACCTTCAAGTTGCTCATCCCCTTCACATGTCTCACAGTAGCCAGGACCAGCGTTTTACCATTCACCCTGGTCTTAGCGGTAGCGAAGTTCCAGGAGTGGCCGTGCCTCCCGCTCCCAAGGCCCTCCACCCGCTGTAGAACTTCACCCCAGTCCAGGGACACCTTGACCTCCTCAACTCCCCGACCTCCTCAACTCCCCGCAATTCGCTCAAGACCACTTCCCTCGCCTTCCCCGACGACTCTTCAGCCATGACCTCCCCCTTCGCGTCTCGCGGTCTAGGACGAGACCCCGTGAGCCCCCACGATCCCCTCCACCGACCCGTTCAACAGTGAAGCCGAGATCAGGATCTCGGCCACCTCCCTTCCCTTATTGTCCTGAAAGTTCAGGACAGGAAGTCCTTTACCTCCCGCTCGCCAAAGTTCTCAGCGGGGGATCGATCGTATTACCTTCGAGGTTCTGGTCATGGGTAATACGATGACTCCCTCGTCATAAACCCTTCTGTTCTCGATACTCACTCATAATTGTAAAACTCCTGTGAAATACCTTATAGAAGAGCGATTTTGGGTCTACCGTAAAGGACGAGGCTTTCAGACTTTTGTAAAGAAATGTAGGGATGATGTATAACTCAGATAATAGCGCCGGGAGTGGGATTTGAACCCACGCGGGGTTTCCCCCAGTAGCTTAGCAGGCTACCGCCCTACCAGGCTAGGCGATCCCGGCAATAACGATCTACTCTGCATCATTAAAAAACTTGTCCTGAAGTTGAAGTCCCTGTTACAGAAGCATGGTTTAAGAGGGCATAAAGCCCCGCCGGCTGAGATGGATAACCCCTCTTTAAATATCCATCTAAAAACATTTTCCATGAAGATAACGGCGCTTCTCCCAGCTCCACTGAGGAAATGAGACTGAGGGAGGGGCACCTGAAGTCGCCTCCATCACGCGACGGATCCCCTTCCTCGGGATCCTGAGTCAGGTGGGAGTGGTCCTCTGATCCACTGCCCACCGAGTGAGGGATATAAACCCGAATCCACTGTGGGAACGACGAACCGCCCTGGAGGGGAACCCTTACAGGGCGGGGAGGGAGTCAGTCCTGCACATTCGGCGAGAATTAAACTCTTCAGAAACCCAAAAGGAGTAATTGATTTCATTCCGTTTAGAAATTCGTGGTCTTCTCCAGGAGTTAAGTCGTTCAGGGGCTAGTTCAGGTTTCAGATCTAACCGCCTGGTTCGACTTTAAAATTGGATATAACAGATTGTCTGGGGAGATGTTGCGATGAAGTGGGATCCTATAAGGCTTAAGCTACTGGAAGACATAAAAGATCAGGGCATAAACCCATATCCTCATAGTTTCCAGGTCACAATGAGTATTCCTGACATAAGGATCAAATTCTCTAACATTAATAAGAATATTCATGAACCCTTTGCTTTTGATGTCTCCACCGCAGGCAGAGTAGCTAACGTGAGGAGGCATGGTAAGGCATCCTTCGTTGATCTATTCGATGAAGGGGAGAAGCTCCAGCTTTACCTAAGGGTTAATGAGCTGGGAGATAGATATGAGTGGTTCTTGAAATTCGTAGGGAGGGGTGACATAGTAGGAGTTAGAGGTGACATATTCTATACCATGAAGGGAGAGTTGAGCCTCTTGGTTAAGGATTTCTCCCTACTGGCCAAGGCTCTCATAGAGCCTCCTGACTGGTCTTACATGACTCCAGAGTTTAGGTACGCACATCGCTACGTTGACTTTCTCTATAATGATAAGGCTAGGCGAAGTATGGAGATCAGATTCAAGACTATGAAGGAGATCAGGAGGTTCCTGGACGATCTAGGGTTCGTAGAGGTCGATACTCCAGTGATCCAGCCAGTGTATGGTGGAGCTTTAGCCAAACCCTTTAGGACTCATATTAACTACCTGAATGAGGACTGGTACTTACGCATATCCCTGGAGCTCTACCTGAAGAGATTGATTGTTGGTGGATTCAATAAGATTTATGAAATAGGCAAAGTTTTCAGGAATGAGGATATAGACGTGACCCATAATCCGGAGTTCTCACTTCTAGAGCTTTACTGGGCTTACGCCGACTACAACGACATAATGAGACTGACCGAGTCTCTAATAAGCGAGGTGACATCAAGGGTATTAGGCAGTACTAGGATAACTTTCGCTGTCGGTGGCGAAGAACGTCAAATCGATCTAACCCCGCCTTTCCGTCGCTTTTCGATGATAGAGTCACTTTCTGAGGCCCTAGGGAGGGACGTGGAGTCGATGTCCGACGATCAGCTGAAGGAACTCATGCATGTCCACAACTTAGTCCCTAGAGGAGGCGAATACGTAAGGGGTCTAATGATAGAGAAACTGTTCGACAAGTTAGTGTCACCTAAATTAATCCAGCCCACTTTCATCACGGATCATCCAGCAGAGACTACACCTTTATGTAAACCCCATAGGACAAAGAAGGGGTTAATAGAGAGGTTCGAGCTCTACATAGCCTCCATGGAAATCGCTAACGCCTACACAGAGCTTAACGATCCGATACTACAGAGTAAGTTCTTCGAGGAGGAACAGGAGAGACTTAGAAAAGGAGATCAAGAGGCTCATCCATACGATAGGGACTTCATAAGGGCCATTAGCTATGGAATGCCTCCCACGGGAGGGCTAGGAATTGGAATAGACAGAGTAGTGATGCTGCTCTCAGGCAATATCAGTATTAAGGAGGTCATACCATTCCCCATGGTGAGTGCAAAGGAGGTCCAAGGGGACTAGTTCAGGTGATTATGCCTATGGTCTTTAGGTATCCCATCAACCCTGTGGGGGAAGTCTTGACTGCCAGGAAAGTCATCCCTAACGGGCTGACCAGGAACTGGTAAGGTCTCTTGTTCACTGGCACGAAGAGATCCCCACTTATTGTTCCATCGTTCACAATAAACCTGGTGAACCTCTTATTAGGCCTTACTAAAGTAACGTAATCTGCCTTCCAGCCGCAGGGGACCTCTACCTTAAGCCCGTTGTCCTCCACGTCCTTAACCACTACGGGGTGTGAATCGAAAGGGACGATATCCCTTAGGACTACTATCCTCGCATCGTAGGTAGGGAAGTGATCGCAGCTCTCAGATCCTATTACCTTGTAATTGTCGCCGGCCTTAATTTGATCCATATACTTGACCTTATAGAAATTACCATCCTCTATCGCCCACGTGAGTAGTTTAGGTTCCCTGGGCTTCAGTATACCGACCTCAACGTTCTTGGCTGCGCTTGGTTCTACTCCATATTCCTCCACTGAAATATTGCCGTAGGATAGGACCCCAGCCTCGATACCATTCTCCCTTAATGCGCCTACTAACTCCATGGCTTCTCCCAAAGTGGGATAACTTAGGGCCCAGACTCTTTTCACCTTCCTAGCTACTGAGAAGGCTTCCCTGATTCGTTGCGAGTGGCAAATCACCACTGATTCGTTTATCCTCGGCGAGAAGAAACCTAGTGTTTTTGTTATCTCTGCCGAACCGAAGAGGCTCTCGACTCTAGCGACTAGGGACTGGGGAACTTCACCTATCAAGATTACCTTCAATTTTCGTGCCTCCTATTTCTCAATCTTAATTGGACATATCTTGATCGTCTACGTCTCTTTTTAAGATTTTTCTACTACTTTAGTTTTAACTTATAAAACTTAGTACCAATAGTAGCCGGGCTGGGATTCGAACCCAGGTCCCAGGGGCCAAAGCCCTGGATCCTTGACCGCTAGACTACCCGGCTGAGTAAATATACGGACATCCGTTAATAAGGTTGGCCCCACGGATTTGATTCTTGGAGGTTTAGAGGCAATCTCTCAGGTCCTTCTGCCGATTTGGTAGGTCAATGGATAGGAATTTAGGGACGTCCATTAGCTAGTTACAGCTATCATCACTTCCCTCTCCCTTGGTCCGTCGAACTCCAGTAGTATAACTCTCTGCCACGTTCCTAAAACTAGTTGCCCCTTTAACACTGGAACGCACCTCGAATTCCCAAAAATTGAAGCCAACAAGTGGGCATACCCGTTGTTGTCCACCTCATTGTGATGGAATTCAGCGTCGGGCGGGATCAGTCTAGTGGCCCATTCTAAGTAGTCTCTCATAAGTCCTCTCTCAGCTTCATTGATCACTAATGCACACGTCGTGTGTTTGACCATAATATGTGCAACACCCTCACCAACATCAGAGATTACCTCTTTAACTCTATCCGTTAAGTCCACACTTTCTAACCTACTCTTAGTCTTAACCCTAAAAGATCTCAGGATCATTTACGTCACGCTGTGAGTGCCCTTACCTGGTTTCTTTATTAGATTCTTAGGGATGTCGACTAACTGTGTGACTCCTTGGGTCTGAACAGCGTATATGGGTATTCCTGTATTTGGATCGTTTCCCAATTTAATTACACCTGTTATTATCACTTTAAATTTTAGCACAGAGCCGTCCTTCAACTTTATAGTGATCCACTGCCCTTCCCCTTCAGTCTCGAAGGGTATGACTTCAGGTTCGCCCTGGGGAACGAATGGTAGGCCCATATCTTCAAATTCTGTTATCTTAATAATAAGCTGAGTTGATTGACGACCCTAGTCCCCCTCTGACGTCCGCTTCAATATCCTTCGCTATCTCACTGATTGAAGGGGTGAACTTACCACGCCCTTGCGGACGGCCTCTTCGCGATTTCTTGCTTCACGGCCCTGCCTTACCCCCTTGACCAGGGGTAGAGGGCTCCACAGACTCAACTGTCCCAGCCCTGAACATAATGATGTGTTCACACTCGCAGGGGCCGTTGTTAGGGTAAAGGCGCAACTCACTGGCCTCAATCAGAGCACCTCAGCGACGCTTACCCCATCCATGAGCGCTATCGACAGAGTTGGAGAACAGTTTAAAACTTTGGAGCATCCCCTACCTCGCGGAGGAGGTCTTATGCCCCCAAACCCCGTGAAGATAAAAGTATCTCCGCTGTAGTAAAGAGTTGAGAGGGATCTTGTTCAGATCGTCGTGAGGACATCACATCTCAGTCTGGGACGGCATCATCATTCGACGATATTGAACTTCAGCCTGGACTAGTATATAAGTTTCGGAGCTCTCTAGAAGTCAATCAGAGAGTTTCCAATGCAGAAGTAACCCGCCTGTGGAGTGAACTACCCCGCCCTTGCGGACAGGGCTTCCCGCTTCAAGGCCTCGCCCCCTTGCCAAGGGTAGAGGGCGGAGCTCCACAGGCACTATGGGGCCGTTCTAGCTCTGAGGAAACACACACGACATTACCCATACGGGTCGCTGATGGGACAGGGGCGCACTTCAGGGACCGTCACTTCAACCGCGACGCCTCAGTGCCGCTTACTCCGTCGGTGACTGTCACGCGCGTGCTCTCCCAGAACGAATATTTAAACTTCGGGGGCTATCCATCCCCTGGGAAGGGGTCCTCTGCCCCCAAGCCTCCCGAGAAGATAAACGAAACTGGAACACTAAGACCACTGAACACTAACCTACAATTAGGTCCTGGTCGCTTAATTTAAGGGCTGGCCCCTTCATTACCCTCCCCAACAAACTCGCGGGTTTTGACCCCCTAGTCCGCTCCAGCCGGAGACCCTTAAGCGTCCACGTCCGGGCACGACTGCTCCCTTCCGGGCCTCGTCGGTTCCCCCGGTTAATGCAGTTCCTTCCTCTCCTTCGAGAAGAGGACTGCATCCGTGAACCCTAAGGGGCGACCTTCCTCGCTGCCTAGAGGACCTCGCGAGCTGTGAGCGAAGGTAATGAAGGTTACTGGTGCCCGCCTTACGCCTTCGGGATAACGGAGGTGGCGAACCCCCCACCCTACCCAGCCCGATGAGATCTTTGTAATGCTTAATAAAAAGTTAAGGGAAGTTGAATGTTATAAAAAGATTTCATGAAAGAGTCAGGCCTAGAGTTTGAGGTAAAATTGGCAAAAATTTTTCTTCCTATTGGGCTAAGCGATTTCACATATAGAGCCCATGCACCATCGAGTTCTCTTCCGAATCAAGTTAACTCGTCCTCAATTCTTCCTTATTCTGATACTGCCTAAATCAACGAGTATTAGAGCGATTAATTTAAAAGCTAATACCCTAACTTGTCGAAGAAGGCATGAGCGCTGGTAGAGATTTCAAGTATATAGTAAGGATAGCCGGAACCGATGTGCAAGGAAAGGAGAAGGTACCCTATGCTTTGTTGAGAATAAAGGGGATTGGCTACAATACAGCTAAAGCGATCTGTTATACCCTCAAGATCGATCCGAGTAAGAGGCTTGGTGATCTTCAGGACGGCGAAATTAAGAAGATAAGTGACTTCATTACGTCAAAGAAAATGACCGGAATACCAGTGTGGGCTTTCAATAGGAGAAAGGACTACGAAGAGGGAATCGATTTACACTTGGTTTCATCCGATCTCATATTTAATGCTAAGAGGGACATAGAGAGGGAGAAGAAGGCCAGAAGCTGGAGAGGGATTAGGCACTCCCTGGGGCTCAAGGTGAGAGGACAGAGAACGCGTACCACAGGAAGGACTGGAAGTACTGTGGGAGTTTCCAGGAGGAAAGTGGCTCAGCCCCAGGGAGGGGCGTCTCAGCAAGGGGGTAAGTGATGGGCGATCCTAGGAAAAGTAGGAAGAAGTGGGAAGGTCCCTCAATGCCATGGGATAAGGTCACACTATCTCACGAGCAGGAGTTACTGGTTAAGTACGGGCTTAGGAATAAGAGGGAGATATGGCGGTCCAGAACTTTAATAAAGAACTTCAGGCATCAGGCCAGGAGTCTTTTAGCTCTTCCACCCACCGAGAGGGCCGTAAGGGAGAAGACTCTGATCGCGAGGCTCAGTAGGATGGGCTTAGTCAAGGAAGAGTCGACGATAGACGATGTACTCAGCCTAAAGGAGGAGAACCTACTGGAGAGGAGACTCCAAACAGTAGTTTTCAAGAAGGGCTTGGCCAAGACCATCTATCAGGCGAGGCAGCTCATCGTTCACGGTCACATAGCCCTGGGAGGTCAAAGGATAACCTCGCCTGGGTATATAGTCAAAGCGAACGAGGAGGAGTTGTTGGACTACTATCCTATTAGTCCCTTCAAGGAGCATCCAATAAGCGCGGAGGATAAGAGGGAAGGAGATGTCGAGCGGTAGAAGGGAAATAAGGTGGGGCATAACCCACATCTATGCTTCGCAGAACAACACGATCCTGACTATAACTGACATCTCTGGAGCGGAGATAGTAGCTAAGGCCTCTGGGGGTATGGTGGTTAAAGCTGATAGGGAGAAACCCTCGCCCTACGCAGCCATGTTAGCTGCTTCTAAAGCGGCTAGTGAAGCTTTAGAGAAGGGGATAATGGGGATACACATAAAGGTCAGGGCTCCAGGCGGATATGGCTCCAAGACACCTGGTCCTGGTGCTCAACCTGCGATAAGGGCTTTAGCCAGATCAGGCTTTATCATAGGGAGGATCGAGGACATAACGCCCATACCCCATGATACCATAAGGAGGCCTGGTGGAAGAAGAGGTAGAAGAGTGTAAGCCCATGACCATTACAGTAACTAAGGCTTCTCAATCCTTGGTAGAGATAGTGGCAGAGGGGTATCCGCTGGAGTTCATAAATGCGCTCAGAAGGGCCTCGCTCCTTTACGTTCCTGTAATGGGGGTAGACGAAGTTTACGTCATAGAGAATAACAGCCCTCTTTATGACGAGGTCATAGCCCATAGGCTAGCTATGATCCCATTCAAGTCCGACGAGGCGGTGGACTCCTATAGACCGCCTGAGGAGTGCGCAGAGTGTAAGGAGAACTGTGAAGGCTGCTTCACTAGAATCTACCTGGAGGCTGAGGCCACAGATAGGGAGAGAGTGGTTTACACCAGGGACCTTCAGTCCGACGATCCTGCAGTGGTGCCTTTCTCCCAAGACATACCAATAGTGCTCCTAGGTAGGGGGCAAAAGATCTCCCTTGAAGCCAAATTGAGGTTGGGTTACGGAAAAGAACACGCGAAGTTCGCAGCCGCAACTGTTTCGGTGTTGAGGTATTATCCCAAGGTTCAGGTTATGGGGAATTGCCAGAAGGCAATAGAGGTTTGTCCCGCGGGGGTTTTCGTGTTAGAGGGAGGGGAATTGAGGGTCAAAGACGAGCTCGCGTGTATACTTTGTGAGGAGTGTCTCAGGTACTGTAATACCGTGAAGGTGGAGGCGGTGAGAGACAAATACATTCTCAGGGTGGAGAGTGCTGGTGCCCTCAAGCCGGAAAGAATTTTAATTGAAGCCAATAGGAGTGTAAAGCGCAAGCTTATGGAGTTTAAGGAGAAGTTAAAAGGGGTGCAAGCAGTTGGTCAACAGGCCAGTTAGTACAGATGTTAACTTAAGGAAGATGATCAGACAGATGAAAAAGAGCAGAAGGCCACTTTGGAGGAGGGTGGCTTTGGAACTAAGCAAGCCCTCAAGGCAGAGGGTAGTGGTAAATCTGTATAAGATAAATAAATACACCCAAGCAGGTCAAATAGCATTGGTCCCAGGAAAAGTCCTAGGCATTGGTAAACTAGATCACGCAGTTACCATAGCAGCTCTCTCTTTCTCCAAGTCGGCACTGAAGAAGATCCTGGAAGCTAAGGGGGAGGCAGTGAGATTAGATGAAGCCTTAAGCAAAGTGACGGATTTCAGTAGTGTGAGGTTATTGAAATGAGTCCACAAGTCCTTGAGAGTTCCGAGGAAAGGCTTGTAGTAGATGGAGCAGATCAGATCTTAGGTAGGCTAGCCTCGATTGTAGCAAAGAAACTAATGGGGGGTCAAAGAGTGGTTATAGTGAACGCTGAAAAAATAGTGGTAAGTGGACCTAAAAACAGAGTTATCCAGGGTTACAAGTTAATGTTCAGGCTCAGGACCATGTATAATCCGTTGAAACAGGGAGTGAGGAGACCCAGGGATCCCATTCGCTTAGTTAGGAAAGCTGTGAAGGGTATGCTCCCTAAAAATAGGGAGTCAAAGGAAATGATGAGACGGTTAAAGGTCTACGTTGGTTTACCTAGACATTTAGAAGGGGTTAAAGGCGTGAAGTTCAACCAAGCCAGTAAAGAGAGGCTGAGAGGGGAATATTTGACCTTAGGCGAATTAGCCAAGGAGTTGGGGTGGCACAATGAGTGAAAGGAAAGTAGTAATATCTAAAGGTTCTAGGAAGACGGCCGCCGCTAGATGTTACCTAACGGAGGGCAAGGGAAGGGTTTACTTCAATGGCATCCCGCTTGAGCTTTACCCAATAGAGATGGTCCGCCTCAAGATTATGGAGCCCTTAATACTCGCCAAGGATGTCTGGATCAGAATAGACGCGAGGATAGAGGCGTTCGGCGGAGGGATTATGGGTCAGGCTGAAGCCGCCAGGATGGCCTTAGCTAGGGCTATGGTTAAGTTCGCGGAGAGCAAAGAGGTAGAGAAGATATTCAAGGACTATGACAGGACAATGCTAGTGGGAGATCACAGGAGGACCGAGTCAGAGAAGTGGATGCGATATGGAGCTAGAAGATGGAGGCAGAAGTCGTATAGGTGAGGAGGCTTGATAGTCCCTGTTAGGTGTTATACCTGTGGCTCGCTCATAGCTGACAAATGGGAAGTTTTCAGACAAAGGGTAGCAGCGGGAGAGCCTGCTGGTAAGGTTTTGGACGATTTGGGTGTGAGCAGATACTGTTGCAGGAGGATGTTGCTTTCACACGTTGATATTATAAGGGACATCATTCACTACACTAGACCAATTTAGGTGTTAGAAATGAGTGAGGAGGAGAAAGGCTCTGAGTTAACCGAAGAGGAGAAGGCCGAACTTCAAAAGAGTGAACAGGGGCTTATAGAGTTACTCGTGCCCCTAGAGACTTACCTAGCAGCGGGAGTTCACATAGGTACCCACTCCTGTATGAGTCAAATGAATAAATTTGTATATAGGGTGAGGCCTGAGGGTCTCTACGTTTTAGACGTTAGGAAGATAAATGAGAGGCTAAAGATCGCTGCTAAGTTTTTGGCCAGGCATCAGGCTTCCGCCATAATGGCAGTAGCAGCAAGGCAATACGCCTTTAGGCCTGTGGAGAAGTTCGCCGAGACTACGGGTGCTCTGTTCGTCACAGGTAGGTTCGTTCCAGGCACACTAACTAATCCGAGGTTGAGCCACTATAGGGAACCCGAAGTATTATTGGTCTCCGATCCCAGGGCAGACCTGCAGGCAATAAAGGAAGCTTCCACTGTAGGGATTCCTGTGGTAGCCTTCGCTGACACCGATGCTAAACTGGATTTCATAGACCTAGTCATACCAGCCAACAACAAGGGCAGGAAATCACTGGCACTACTTTACTGGATCTTAGCTAGGCAGATCCTGAGAGAGAGGAAGGAAATAGCACCAGACGCGGATCTGCCAGTCCCTGTGGAGGAGTTCGAGGTGAAAATTTCTTAATGAAGAGATATCCGGCGGTTGCCGGTTCCTTTTACGAAAGCGATCCAAGGAAGCTAATCGAGAGGATAAAATGGTCTTTCCTGCACCAAATAGGTCCAGGAAAACTGCCCGAGGTCAGAGGCAAGCAGGAGAGCAGGATCAGTTTATTTATAGTTCCTCACGCGGGCTACGTTTACAGCGGACCCGTGGCTGCTCACTCATATTATAGACTTGGGTCCTTAGGGAAACCCGACGTTGTGCTCATCCTTGGTCCAGATCATAATGGAGTAGGTCCTCCTGTTTCAGTCTTCGCTGATGGGGAGTGGGTCACTCCACTAGGTGAAATTAAGGTAAATAAGCAGTTGGCCTTAGAAGTAGCTAAGGAAACTGAGGTAGCAGACGTTAAGGAGGAAGCTCACCTTTATGAGCACTCAATAGAGGTGCAGTTACCCTTCCTCCAGTACCTATATGACTCCAGCATCACCGTAGTTCCAGTTCAAATCACCATGCAGACTCCTGAATTCGCTGAGTTCGTATCGGAGGGAGTGTTCAGGGTAATTCAGGGGCATATGGACATTCGTTTCTCCATACTTGCAAGCACTGACATGAATCACTACGATAGCCACGAGATCACCTTGAGGAAGGACGAAATGGCCATAGAGAAGATAATGGAGTTGGATCACGTGGGCCTGTATAGGGTGGTGGAACAGCAGGACGTTACTATGTGCGGCTTCGGTCCCACCATGGCTTTGCTGAGACTGGCTAAGAAGTTGGGCGCTAAACCAGTTTTACTAAAGCACGCAACTTCAGGAGATACTTCAGGCGACAAGTCGTCGGTGGTGGGTTACCTATCAATGGAGTTCAGCTTGCCCCAGTAGCTCTCTCCGGAATCCCTTTAGAGGGGGTGAATAACCCCATATTGATCACCCTATCTTACTTCAAGTGCCAAAAGCCTGCACCTTATTTGACTAACCTGGAAAATAAGATAGCTGAGGTCCTAAAGCAGGCTACTGGTTTTAATCTGAAGACCTATCCCAGTTTGAATTGTGATCTACCCTTCTCATCCCTATATGTAGTGCTGAGCGAACTCATGTTGACGACTCTATCTAAGGAGACTGGCCTGAATATGGCTGAGCACGAGATCCGTGAATTATTAGAGATGATAGATCTTTCTTTGTTCGATTCTCCACTGGTAAGAGGGCTCAGGAGGGCTCAGTCCATAGGATCCTCTGTTCTGTATAGGGACAGGGATGATCCTGTAACGGTCGATTTTCCGCCTTTGCTAATAACCATCGTTAGCAGTAAGAAGCTATCGACTAGGGTTAGATTCATGGACAGCTCGTTAGTCCACTTACTTGGTGTAATTCCAGTTAAACTCGCAGAGTCCAAGGACCTCTCGCTTTTCGGATTTGAGAACGGCCTTTGGTCCTCTATTTATTCACTAGAATGTCCTAGTGAACATAATTTGAAGTGGATCTGGGATTTAGACTCAGCCTCTTTAGTGGAAGTTTCAAAGTTTCAAGGCTGAAAATTGGCCGTTGTCAGCAGTTTCCGATAAACCGTAAAGTTTATATCATTTCATCATAAACTTTTATACAATGCTAAGACCTAAGGAAGTGTGCCAACGCCTAGGAATTTCATATGCAACACTCAGAGAATACTTAAAGAAAGGATACATTCAACCCGTGGTACTACAGAGTGAAAAGTGGAGGTTCAGGGAGGAGGACGTCGAAGGACTGATGGGAATTGTTAGAAAGAGGAAAGTAGTATTATACGCAAGAGTATCATCGAACACACAAA
>Ga0208006_100010_pt1 | contig 85410 bp, 80 predicted proteins | sample ECH_Bnyco_MetaG_FD_187131 | JGI IMG/M metagenome (GOLD analysis project Ga0208006, IMG submission 187131) | Hot spring microbial mat communities from Yellowstone National Park, Wyoming, USA - ECH_B nyco_MetaG (SPAdes) (version 2) | ecosystem: Environmental > Aquatic > Thermal springs > Hot...
TCTGTCCCTTAGGCCCAACTTTAAGCCTTAGTTTCACCATATGTTATACAATGTAAAACTATCATATAAACATTGTTAAACTTTAAGTTAATAAGACTTTACTCTGAATGGGAATAGTTTATTGAAAATGTCCTATCTAGAAAAGGGATTTTTAAAGTCTGTGCCGTATAGAGGAATGTCGCTGAAATATTAGTGCTCCTTAGGAGGCGATGAACAAGGCTTTCAATCCTACTGGCTTTCTCCATTTCTAGAAAAAGGTTGAGATTGTACTTTACAAATCGTTTCATCGTCCTCCATTGATTCAGATCTGCATCTTATATATAAAGCGTTTGGGGTTTAATTATAAATGTTTGTTCAAGCTCATTCATTTAGGGATTGATTGATACGGGAAATTATAATAAGTTTTTATTGCTTGAAAGTTTTTGAGTAAGTTCATATAAGTAATATTAAAAGAATTTAGTAGTCAAGATGACATTTTCTTTCAACATATAAAAAAACTAAGAATATAATATGATATGTATATGGGAAAAATTTTTAAAACATAAATATATTAATTCGCATGGTTTATGATCTTGTAAATGATACCTTTAACACTTTGTGGAGACCACTTTTAGGACCGCTACAGGCACGGTTTGATAAAGTAAAAAGGATTAAAAGGGTTTTTTCAATTACTTATGCTATTTAAAACTGACTTCCTCACCGCCTTGAAAAGGTCGAAGGTTCCCTTTTCAAAACGATTCATCGTTCCCCTCAATTGATTCGGAGCTACATCTCGCATATGAGGAGCAGTAAGGTGGCACAGAGAACCACCCCCATTTATATTTCTCAGGATCCCGAGATTAGATAAAAGGGGATCCTCATTGAAAAACAAAATAGAAAGTTTGCTGTATGCTGAATGCTTCTCCCTCAGTCCCATAAAGCCCTCATTCGAGCTGGGGAGAAGCGTTGTTGCCATGCTTAAAGAAACTTTCTTTTTAAAATATTTAAATCTTTCATCCCCGCCCTTAAGGGTGAGGCTTTCATTTCTTGTAAAGAGTATTTAAAGGAGTAGCTGATAAGGGAGACCTTGACGAATTAGTAAGTTCGTTAAAGACAAAAGAGATTTTTCATTTAGTAAGGTTTTACGACCTAGCGTTCGTTTTAGGTATTCTGCATAGTAAGGATCCTATCGATCCTCCAGAGTGTTCTAGTTAGGCGATAAAAAATATAGGTTATTCAATATGACGCAAGAAACATATCACGAAATTGCGCAAATCATTGATAGACAAATGCAATTTTATTCTTGGGAGGTAACTTTCCATCAAATAGAAGACGAACTTTCATTACTAAGAAGGTAGCATTTTGGTATAGTCGCTAGGGATGGAGGATGCTCTAAAAAATATTAGAGAAGGTATTGAAAACTATTTGAGTATTGTGCGCTTTCAAACGTTGAACGGAATACTTAATAAAAATGACTCGTGTAGTATAGTTGAAAGACTTTATCAGATAAAGAATGAGCTAGAACATACTTCTAATATTGATGTTAATTCCTTAGAAAATCAGTTAGATAAAGTGCGATTTGAAATTTATCATAAAATTAATTCAAATCCTTTAAAGGTAAGATTGTTGTATCTGTACGCAATACACGTTTGGCTTTTCTTAATTCTTGGAATACTTATAGATTTGGCGCTTCTTCTGTATGGGTATTTAACAAATCTTATAGTGGGTGGGGTGACGGCCGATGTGGTCCTTTGGGGCTTTCTAGGAGGATGTGCCTATTCAATGTTTTATTTGCGAAAGAATGTGTATAGCTTACAGTTTTCAAAATACTATGCCATTTATTACATTACTTACCCTTTTGTCGGCGCAGCTTTCGGATTCGGAATAGCTATACTGTTTTCTGCAGGACTTGTTTCGCTACAGGCGAAGCCTAGTTATGCTTTATATTCAGGTATTTCCTTTATTTCGGGAGCACTGCAGGCTTGGGTTATGTCTCTAATACAGACGATTGCTCAAGCAATACATAAAACGACTTGATCAGGTATAGTAGATTAGCTAATGTTTCAATATTAATGAGCATGCTAGGAAAATTCAAAGGTTGGGTTTAATGGTTTTGAAGTATTAGGTTCACGTATATTATTAAATACGGAGAATGACACTAGATTTTGATAAGTGGAATGTTACGATTGTTTATAGTTTCAATAAATTGAATAGTAAGTTAAATTTAATTATTTTTGGTGAAGGGGATTGAGAATTTATAGAGTTTTGAGGATAAGTAGTTCCAAGGGTGAGTTGGCTGTGAAGGCGTGCTTCGATACAGGAGCATCTTTCACTGTTATAAGAAAGGATGTTGCTGAGAAGGTTGGTCATATTCTTCCAACAGACGTTAAAGAAGATACTTTGGCTGATGGAAAGACGAAATTTTAGGTGCTTGGTTATATTCCAATTTCAACAGTTCTTGAGGGCTCATCCATAGATGATATAGCTTATGTAATTGATGAATTAGCTGAAGAACTCATTATAGGAGTTAAGGTCATGGAGTTTTATGATATTAAGTTAGACCCTTCAACAAATAAGATTATTGTAGGGAAGAATTACAGTTCTTTTGAGCTTTTTGATTATAATTAACGTACTTGCAGGTCAGGCCGCTTTGAAATATACGAAGAAAGATTTAGATTAATTTGTTTTATTAACTTCGGTTAAATGAATAATACAGCATAGCTATATATAAGGAAAGAATTTTTCAAAATTAAATCTTTATACCTTGCACTAAATGAAGAGATTTTGAGATAAACAACCGAAACTTTTATACTCTTTTACTCTATAATTATCTAGCGTCTGAAGTATGAATAAGAAGATAAAGATTTATGGGATAGATTCAAGAGTAAAGTTGTAGGCGAAAAAGGCTTAAAGGGACTTAGCAAAGCTGTTGAAGAAGCTATAGAAGAGGAGCTTTGTGAAGATTTGATAATAAAGAATCTTGAAGGATTATTAGGTTCTGAGAAAAATCCTTTAGCGATAACTCCAGTCGAATCTGCGACTAAAACAGATGCAGGAAAGGTTGTAAGGGAGCTTAGAGACTCTAGGCTGTAAAGATGCTTAAAATTTAAGCGAGCTCATAATTTCATATAGATCATGATTTTTTAATTCACAAACTTTTTTTAAAAGTTTGTAGATATATCTGTTATGAATGTACAGGAAATTAAAAGCGTAATTATTTCACAAAGGGAGGATATGGAAGAGAAATTTAAGGAAGGATAATAGAACGTGAACCTGATGTTAATAATTTGAGGCAATTTCTCCTATATCCTAATATTTTGGCTATTTTAGGAATTAGAAGATGTGGGAAGTCTGTTTTTTATGGCAGATTTTTAGGAACGAAACATTTGGAACATTAACTTCGATGATGAGCGTTTATTTGGCGTTAAAGCAAAAGATTTGGATCTCGTTCTTCAAGCTTTCTATGAACTTTATGGTAATATAGATTTTATTATTTTGGATGAACCCCAAAATGTTGAAGGATGGGAATTGTTTGCAAACAGGTTAAGGATGAATAAAAAGGTTATAATAACTGGAAGCAATTCAAGACTTTTAAGTGGAGAGTTGGCATCTCATTTGACTGGAAGGCATATTGATTTTATGTTGATGCCTTTTAGTTTTAGGGAATATCTCAAATATAAAAGAGTATCCTTATCTAGTGAGGACTTTTATTCAACGCGTATAGTTGCAGAACTGAAGAGGCATTTTGAAGAATACATGAAGATTGGAGGAATGCCTGAAGTTTATTTGTTTGGAAGGAAATCCTTGTGAGAATATATGCTGATATCATTGAGAAAGATGTGTTACGAAGGTTTAAGATTCGAATGAAGGAGACTTTTAAAGAGTTAGCTAAATATTTGATATCTAATGTTGCTTCGGAGTTCACTATAAGAAAACTTTCGCATATTTTTGAGGTAAAAGATGTTCACACTGTTAGAAATTGGCTTGATGCTTTAGAAAATTCTTATTTGTTCTTTATTCTCGAAAGATATTCTCCAAAATTGAAAGAGCAGTTTATTGCGCCTAAGAAGATTTATTGTATGGATAATGGCCTAGTTAATGCTATATCATTTAGAGCTAACGAGAGACTTGGTAAGCTAATGGAAAATTTGGTAGCTGTAGAATTGTTGAGAAGAAAAAAATATTGGTATAATTCTTCGGAAATCTATTATTGGAAGGATTATCAGCAAAATGAGGTTGATTTTGTTTTGAAAGAAGGAACACAGATAAAGCAGTTAATACAAGTGACTTATGCTTCTAGTAAAAATGATATTGGTGAGCGTGAAATTAAAGGTTTGATTAAAGCAAGCAATGCGTTAATTTGTAAAGATTTGTTAATAATTACATGGGATTATGAAGATATGATAAATATTGGCAATAAAATAATTAAATGCATGCCTTTATGGAAGTGGATGTTAAATAAAGATATTCCCTAAATTCTTTAGTGTATATTTTTCAAAATAAATTACTAATAATCTCACAATTGTTCATAAGAGTTATATTTTGATCTTTTATAATATCTGGTTCTATATTTTGATATTAGATATATTGGATATGTAGCTTATTATTATCGAAAGCTTAAGACCTCATACTATAGAAAGATTCAATATTGGATTGATTGGCAATCAAAGAAGCATGGTTTGTTAGTAAAACATGTTTATGCTGCTTATTCTTCGATTAAATGTCCTAAATGTAATAACAAAATGAAAGAAGTATCCTATAGATGGTTTAAGTGCAATTGTGGTTATCAAAATGATCGTGATGCAGTAGCAATTATAAACTTAAATGGGAGGGGTTCTCTGAGCCTCTCGACTGCTCATCATATGCGATATGTAGCTACGAATCAATTGAGGGGAACTCTTGCCTTTTAAGGCGGCAAGAAGTCAGCACTACCGGGGGTTCCACTATCAACCAATATTAGGTTATCTTCACTTTCAATTAAGAACGACTTAACAAATCTAAGATTTATTTCATATACGTTCATAGATTTTAAAAAATTGCAATATAAAAACTTTTTCAAGTTTTTATTAAAGTTAATTAATGACTATTAAAATCTTTCACCACAAGTTTGGATCATAACCGGATAATTGGCAAATCGAATCAATTAATGAAAATAGCTTACATACCTGCATTCATAGCCCTTTAAATGGCAAATTAAAGAATGATGATCCTGATGTTAATCTCATTGGTCGCCTCTTATTAAAAATTTAGGATATTATCCTGCTAAATGTTTATTTCTCCTATTGCTTCAAGATCCTATCGAGATATAACTGATCTTATTGAGCAAGAGGTTGCCAATTCATGGAAGCTTCATTAACTGAGTTCGTTTAAATAATTGTTAAATGTATAGTTAATTATGTAATGGACATTGATCTGAAAAGCGAATTTTTAAAATTGTTAGATAAAGATATTGAATTTCGCTATGCGGTAGCTGGTTATTTAGGAATATCTGAAATACTTAAGAAAATAGATGCATTCATTGAAGAGCAACGAAAATTGTGGGAAAGTCAAAACAAACTAAGAGAAGATCTTAATAAACTAATAGAAAGTCAAAACAAACTTTGGGAAAGTAATAACAAACTCTGGGAAAGCCAAAACCAACTAAGAGAAGATTTTAATAGGCTAATAGAAAACCAGAATAAGCTATGGGAAAATCAAAACAAACTCTGGGAAAGTCACAATAGACTGTGGGAAAGTAATAACAAACTAAGAGAAGATCTTAATAAACTAATAGAAAGTCAAAACAAACTCTGGGAGAACCAGAATAAACTTTGGGAAAGTAGTAACAAATTATGGGAAGAGGTTAAAAATTTAAGAAAAGACTTTTTGCGTCTTGACAGAAATATTCGTGCTTTGGGAGCAAGATGGGGTGTAATGGCTGAGAGCGCTTTTAGAAATAGTCTGAAAGGTTTGCTTGAAAAATCTTTTAACATCAAAGTTGAAAGATGGACTAGCTATGATAATGAAGGCTTAGTTTATGGTTATCCAAGTGATGTCGAAGTTGATGTTGCTATACGTGATCAAGAGTTAATATTAATTGAGGTAACATCTCATGCCAAGAAATCGGATGTATCGCTTTTCAATAGGAAAGCAATCTTTTATGAGAAGAAAGTAGGTAAAAAGCCTTCTAGATTGCTTCTCGTAACACCTTATGCTGATGATGATGCGCAAGAACTTGCAAAGAAACTAAAAATAGAGTTATATACAAACATATGATTACGTAAGAAAGGATAATATCCCAGCTATCCACGTTTATGAGAAAATCGGATTTAAGGAGTATTCTCAAAGATTATGGGTATCCGTAAATACTGAGGCAAAACCGCTATGAATAACGCATATGTTTAGTTTTTTGAAAAAATCCCAGTGCATTGGTTTAGTCTTGCATTTACACAAATGAAACCCTCGTCCTTTTTAGAGCGGTGAGGGGGTCGGTGATAATGTATGAAAATAGATAAAATATTTAGCTTTCATAAAAATTAATAACATGTGCTTAGCATAGATGAAATAAGAAATACCATAATAGAAGTATGTGAGAATGAGGATTGTGTATATGCTTTGCTTTTCGGCTCCTTAGCTCATGGAACATTCAAAGAATATAGTGATATAGATATAGCTATAAAATTTAAAAAAAATGATGATTATTTAAATAAAACTTTAAGAATCATGTCGAAGTTAAGTATTAAACTAAACATTGATGTAGATGTTATTCCTTTAAATATAAGTGATACAATAATCAAATACGAGGTCTATTCAAATGGGATATTGCTTTTTTGTAAAGACTACAATGAATATATGGATGATCATATAAATGCTATAGATGAATATTTAGATTTTGAACACGTTTTTAATAAATTTTATGAAAAAACAGTTAAAGAAATAAAAGATGCCGTCTCCAGGAGTTAAAGCCAGAATTGATAGATTTTGGAGAGCAATAAGAAGGCTTGAAGAATTGTCTTCTGTAGATGCGGAGAGATTTGTAAGCGATGAAAATTTAATAGATGCTTGCAAAAGAAATTTTCAAGTTGCAATTGAAGCTACAATAGATGTTAGCGAGGCTCTTATCTCCTATATGAAATGGAAAACCCCCAAGTCATATAGAGATGTTAGTTTGATATTGTTAGAGAATAAGGTCTTAAACGAGTTCTTAAATAAAAAATTTATAGAAGCAATAGAATTTAGAAATATACTTGTTCATAATTATGTTTATTTAGACTCTAAACAAATCTACGATAAAATAGATGATTTAATTAATATATTAACTCAAATAATGAATATCATATTAGATTATTTTAAAAAAAAATAATATAGATCCATAAATTTCTAGACTGTATCTGAATTTTTTAATTGTTTGTAAATTTATTAGAAAAACTATTAATTTATAAAGTTTAGAAAGAAAAGATTGATAAGAAAATATTGCTTTACTATGCGAAAACAAACGGAAATCACAAAGGTGTTCAGCGTAAAATTTTTCGGTCAAGTTTTAACGCTCTACCTTGTGCTAAACAATGAAATAACTTAGCGATTTTATGCAGATTATAAATTTAAAAAATATGTTAAGTATAATATAGGCGATGGATTGAAGGTGATTGAAAATAGGCTTAGAATCTTTAGTTCAAATAGATCTTGAGAAGCTGTTATCGAATATTCAGAAAAAGTCTAGCCTAAAGCTACCTAGGAGGGTTATACATGGGAAACATTCATGAAATTGCAATGAGGATATTGGTTATAGATAGCAAAGATGGATCTCCACCTAATATTAGGATAATGAATTTTTTTAGAAGCTTCAAAATGAAATTTAGACACAGTATCTTGATCTTATCTTTTCCAGATCCAAAAATTGAGGGATCAAAGGTTAACAATGATTCTATAAATATTATAAAATTACCAATAGTAAATTTTAGTTCAAATCGCCTTAAGAATTTTTTCTTTAGATATATCATCTACGTTAGAATTTTAAACAAAATTATACGAGTTTATAAGCCTCATATTATTTTTGTTTCTGATTTCCCAAATATATATTTAACATATATCTTCTTCTTAAAAGCTATCTCCAAATTAAAATGTAAACTTGTAGCTGAATGGTATGATAAGAATACGTTATCGAATTACGATAAAATATTTAATAGAAAATCATTTTTATCCAACCTGGCTTCAATAATCAATGAATATTTCGGAATGTTTAGCTATGACTATATATTATATTCCAGCGAAGACTTCAAATCTATCTTAAAGAGCTTTAAACTTAAAAAAATAAATGGAATCAAAGTAATACCTCCGGTTGATTCAACTCAATTAAGACCTTATCCAAAAAGTGTTTCCAGAGAATTCATAAACAGCATGCTTGGTAATAGGATATTTTCAGAGAAGGATGATTATGTATTGTTTTTTATGGGAGGAAATTTTGACTATTATTTTCAACTAAAATCTATCATTCTATTGGGAAAATATTTAGATAAAAATATAAATATAGTTATTAAGTCACCTCAAAAAGATCCTAAAATAGAAAAATTAAAAGCATATTTTCAAGATAATTTAGTTTTAATTGGTAAATACATAGATAAAAAGATAATGCCATATTTTATATCTTCATTTGATTTAGCCATTTATATATCTGATAAAAGGGTTTTGAATGAAAATTTCAGATATCCATATAGGATGCTTGAATGCTTAGCATGTGGTTTGCCCATTATAATGATCGGAAATGTAGGGGAGTTGGCAAGAACGATAGCAAATTATAAATGTGGTATTGTTTTGGATAAAGAAGATTACAAAGAAGTTGCTAAAATAATCTCCGAAATATTAAAGGACAAAGAAAAATTGAATTTATTCTCTTACAATGCAAGGAATTTTGCAGAAAATGTTTCTATGGAATCTACATCAAAATTTTTGAATTCATTTTTCAAGATAATTGCCGAAAAGAGCTTTTAAAATAATTTCAATTTAGTAAGTCTTTTAAATTTTAATTGCATGTAATAATTATGAAAGCTTTCAACATTAGCGTAATTGGACTAGGTAAGTTAGGTGCTCCTTTAGCTATAGCGCTTGCTTATAGAGGGATGAATGTTATAGGAGTGGATAAAAGAGAAGATGTAGTTAAGTCTTTAAATAACAAAGTTCCTCACATTTATGAACCTGAATTTGAAAAATTGCTTAAGTCGCCCAACATTAATTTTGAAGCTACGAAAGATTTTCAGCATGCTATTACAAATACCGATATTACGATGATCGTTGTAAATACCCCTAGCAATGATGATGGAAGCTATTCATTGGAACAAGTTTTTGTAGCTGGAAAGAATATAGCTGAAGCTTTGAAATTAAAGGATGATTATCATTTGATTGCATTAACTAGCACTGTTATGCCAGGAGATACAATCAAATTAAAGAATTTAATTGAAGAAATTTCTGGAAAAGTTGCAGGAAAGGATTTTGGAATCTGTTATAATCCAGAGTTCATTGCATTGGGTTCTGTAATTAGAGATTTCCTAAATCCAGACTTTGTTTTAATTGGAGAATATGATAAAAGATCAGGAGACATTTTGGAAGAAATGTACAAATTGGTTTGCCTTAACAATCCTCCTATAATGAGGATGAATATAATCAATGCAGAGATTGCAAAGATTGCATTAAATTCATACATAACGATGAAAATGACCTTTGCTAACTTTCTAGCTGAGCTTTGCGAAAGATATGAAGGCGCTGACGTAGACGTTATTACAAGAGCTATTGGAACTGATAGCAGAATAGGAGTAAAATATTTCAAAGGAGGTCCAAGCTACGGAGGCCCCTGTTTTCCTAGAGATAATAGAGCTGTAGCTTTGGTTGCTGAAAGAGCAAAAGTTAATTCAAGTCTGCCAAAGCTGATCGATTCATTGAATAGGCATTATACTGAAAGAATTGCAGAAATAATAAACCAGAATTTGAAGGAAAATTCTACAGTTACAATACTGGGCTTAACTTACAAGCCAAACACTAATATAATTGAGGAATCTGTCGGCGTAAACTTATCTAATATCTTATTGAAATTTGGAAACTACAATCTAAAGCTTTACGATCCTTTGGCAAAAGATAGTTTAAAGCAAGTTTTTAAAGATAAAAGGGTAAAGATATGCGAGGATATTCATGAAGCAATTAAGGATACAGATGCAATAGTGATCACAGTTTTGCATAAGGAGCTTGAAGAATTGCCAAATATGATAAAAGATGATAGAGAAATTCTTATCATAGATTGTTGGAGAAATTTTAAAAACCGTTTCTCAAATAAAGTTAAATATTATGCATTAGGAATAGGTAAAAAGAAGTAAAATTAATGGATAAAATAAATCTTTGCCTAGCTCAGATATCAACAAGGTTAGGGGATGTTGAATCGAATGCTAAGAAACATATAGAAAGGATAAATGAAAGTAATGCTGACATAGTTTGTTTTCCTGAACTTTCATTAACAGGCTATATGATAAAAGACATTGCCTTCGAAATATATGATAGATGCTTAAAGGCTATTGAAAACATCAGAAAAAACATAAAAAAGGATCAATTGGCAATAATTGGCTCTGTAATAAAGAATGAACTGAAAACTATAAACAACGGCGCATTTGTTATAAAAGGGAATGAAATTTTAGGAAATGTAAAGAAATTTTATTTGCCAACATACGGCCTTTTTGAAGAAATGAGATACTTTACCCCCGCTTTCCCTTTAAAGGATTTGAAAGTCTTCGAATTTAAAGGAATAAATTTCGGTGTTATTATTTGTGAAGATGCTTGGCATTATGAACCAGTGGAAGCTTTAGTTAGAATGGGAGCACAGGTTATCTTTTGTTTATCATCTTCACCTATAAGAGGTGTAAATAAAGCTAAAAAAGGAAAGTTGCTTATTGAAGATCAGTGGGAAGCTTTGATAAAAGCACATTCAATAATAAATGGTATTTATTTTGTTTTCGTTAACAGGGTAGGTCCTGAGGATGAAGAATTCTTCTGGGGAGGATCGATGGTTTCATCCCCAAGGGGCGAAATAATTGCAAGGTGCAAAAAATATGAGGAAGATGTTATAAATATAACAATCGATGTTTCCGAAGTTGAGAAATCAAGGAGATTTTCTTCCTTTAAAATTCATCAGAATAGTTTCCATGAAATACTGTCAAAATTATGAGTAAACATTTCTTAAAAAGCATTCCTGAAGAACTACGAGTGAACGTTAAAGAGGTTGTAGATTACATAACATTAAGGCTAAGACACTATATTTTGGATTATGCTAACAGAAATAAATACGTTATTGGATTAAGTGGAGGTGTTGATTCTTCTGTTACAACATACTTAGCTGTAAAATCTTTAGGTCCTCGAAACGTTCATGTTTTGCTATTGCCCAGTAATTCAACACCTAAGCAAGATATTGAGGATGCCTATGAGGTAATAAATTTCTTGAATATTCCGAAAGAAAACGTTGCCTATATAGAAATTGATGAGATTGTTGATGAGTTTTCAAATATGCTCGGTGTTAAAGATAGCTTAGGAGTAGGAAACATAAAAGCAAGGGTTAGAATGATAATTCTTCATGGATATGCACATAAAGTAAAAGGTCTTGTTTTAGGCACAGGTGATAAATCTGAGATAACCATTGGTTATTTTACAAAATACGGTGATAGCGGTGTTGATGTTTTACCTATAGGAGATCTATACAAGACTCAGGTAAGACAAATAGCAGCTGAAGTTAGATTGCCAGAAAGAATATACATAAAACCGCCTTCTCCTGCTCTTTGGCAAGGACAGACTGCAGAAGGCGAACTTGGAATAGATTATCTAACATTGGACAGAATTCTTTACAGAAAAATGGAGCTATGGATGAATGATGAGGAAATATCCAAAGAATTAAATATTCCAATAGCAACTGTTGAAAAGATAACTAATATGATAAAGAATAGTCAGCATAAAAGGCTTCCTCCTGAAATATTTAAAATAGGCTTTCGTTCACATGGTTCAGATTGGAGGTATCCGAGGGAATGGAAATGAGCGTTGAAATCTTAAAAATCAAAGAGTATTGGGAAAAGAATGTTCCTATGGCATTCAAAGATTTAAAATTGAATTATGAAGAAAAGAGAAAATTTAGATATGGTTTGCAAGATTACATGCTTAGGACTTTTCAATTTTGGAGGTATAAAGGAAATAGAGTTTTGGAAATAGGAAGCGGTTCAGGAATAGATTCAGCTGAATTTGCCAAGTATGGAGCTTATGTTATTTCAATGGATCTTACAAAGACTGCAACCAATGAAACAAAAATGACCTTAATCGAGAGCAATTTCCATTGCAACAGCGATGTTGTTCAAGCATCTGCACATTATTTGCCTTTTAGAGAAAACTGCATAGATGTTGTTTATAGCTTTGGCGTTCTACATCATATTCCCAATGTTAATGATGTTATGAATGAAATTAAGCGCGTTTTGAAGAAGAATGGCAAAGTTATGGCAATGCTATACAACAAAGATTCTTTGCTCTATGCTTATTCGATAATTTATCTAAGAGGTATAAAGAACGGTTTGCTAAATAAGCATACAGAGGATGAAATATTATCAATGTTTAGCGAGAGGATATTTGGCTGTCCTTATACAAAAGCCTACACTAAGGAAGAGGCAATAAAGTTTTTCGAAGACTATTTCAAGAATGTAAAAGCAAGTGTTCATTATAACGTAATAGATACATTAGAAAAGAGGAAAGTAAAAATTGTAGTTCCAAAGGATTTAGAACTTGGATGGCATATAATAATAAAGGCTGAGAAAATTTAGGCGGGTTTGTATATCTGCAATTCATAAGATTAAAGAAGCTTGGAAATGCTGGAATTAAAGAACCACATAACAATAGCTATAAAAATAAAAAGTGTTGCAGAAGCCTTAGAAAATTAAACGTATATTCGTATATGTGGGATCTTAATAGTACAATAAGAAATTTAAATTATAAAATTTTATTCAGCTTATGTATAACGCTTATGAAATAAGGTATACTGAAATACTATATAAAATTAGGGTCTACTTGGCCATATTAAGCCTGATTTTATTGCTAGTCCCATTCTTTTATAGAGACATAGGTTCTGTTAATTTTCTAGTTAGAGCCGATTACTATTTATGGGCTTCGTTTATAATCGCAATTACATCGATAATTTTAGAACTTAGAAAGAATCTAAACGCTTATGTATATTCTTCTGTATTTATTTTATTAATAGGATTGCTACTAATACTTGTAGGTAGATTCATTTCTGTATCGCTTGTGATAATTGATAACAGAGGTAGTTTTTATATCGGAGGGTTCTTGTTCAATTATCAGGTTCTTGCGTTATCCTATTCTTTTATGATTAGTGGAATGATACTATCCATTGGAGAAATAATAATGCATAAATTTATAGGAATTTATTCTTTCAAAAAAGGAATAACTTTAAATGTATTATTTAATAAAGTTTACAACTTTTTAATCAGACATGCTGTAATTTTAGCATTTTTTCTTGGATTTTTAATTAGATTTATCCCTGAAGTTTATTGGTGGCCTATGTTGATAGGCTATGATACAGTAGATTACGCGGCTCAATTTAGAGATTTGGTTGTTAATCCGGCACTATTATCAAATTATATAGTAAATGTTCCTCCGGTGTTATATCTTCTTCTTTACCCGTTTAGTCTAATAATAGATCCTGTAATTTTATTTAAGTTCATTCCTTCAATTCTGTATGGATTAATCATAAGTTTGCTTACTTTATATGCAAAGAAGGTTTTAAATATAAGAGATTGGAGATTATTGGCAATTCCATTGATAGGTTCTTTTTCTATAATTTTACTCAGATTGTCGTGGGATTTGATGAAGCAATTGCTATCTTCTGTATTCATTATCTTAACTTTAATTTCCATAGACGGCAAGATTAAAGGAAAATATGGATTGTTTTTTTTAGCTCCAATATTAATATTATTAGCGTCTTTCTCTTCAGAATTTGGTGCAACCACAGGTGCCATAATTTCATTCTTTATTATGATAAACTGTATTCTTGGTTTTATTAAAGAAAGAAGCAAAAAGCACTTGCTCGTTTTCTTTCTATATCTTATACTCATGTTGATATCAGGTTATTCTGTATTATGGTACTTAGGATACAGAAGTTTTGTTTCCTCCAATCCTGTGGCAGGAACAATATCTTCTGTAAGTATGCTTTTTTCTCAGGAAACTAACTACAACGATATGTTCAATGTTTACCCTTATATAGTTATAAGTTTTGGTTTCTTGTTGCCTTTTTTCTTTATAGGAATAGAAGATAATTGGCATAAAGCACCGACCAGCATATTTACATCCATGTCTTTATTCTTTTTATCAATCATACCATGGATAACAACTTTTGATCTTTTTGGTATTTGGGATAGAGTATTTATGGTTTTTGCACTCGTACTCATACCTATTAGTGTATCAAAAATTAAACTTATAAAAGGCTGGTTATTAAGAATTTTATTGATCGGCTTAATCATAACCCCTGGCTTTTATGCAACAATGAGTCCTAATTTAAGCAATTATAATTCATTATATGTGTTAAGAGGTCTTCAAGCAGGGTTAGCTCCCTCTCCACCAGGACCAGCTTATAATGAACTAATCAATATTGGGAAAATCGTATCAGGATTGAATTTAACTAACTCACCCTTAATCGTCCCTGATTACACATATAGGTTTATACATCTTGAAGACAGAAACTTATACAATATCATTATCGTCTATAGTTATCCTACGGAGGCCGATTTAGCATGCTTAGGTTATGGATTAAATAAGACAAGCTTATACGTTGTAGATCTTGGATTTCTTCAAACAGAAAATATAACAATTTCGAAAACAATAAATAACGGTTATTGTAATAACATTAACTTAAACGCAATTATAAATGTCAACTTGAATATTATTACAATTTACAATGGAACTTATTACAAACTTTATTTAGTGAATTTAACATATGCTCAAAATGAATAATTGAATTAAAGATTATCGCAACATAATTGAATACATCTTTCTCATAATTTTTATTTTGAAGTATTTTGTGTATTTTTACTCAAATTTGGGAAACTACAAAGCATTCAATCATCTTCAAAAAGAATCGCTTTTTCATTAATAATTTTAGGTCTGAGAAAAGCAGTCTAATAAAATCTATTAAGGCGATGGGTTTATTCAATGAAGTTTGTGATAGTTGAACTGTAAAGAAAACTCAATCTTAGGAATATGCATGAAAAGATAATTGAGTTTTCAAAAAAGGAGTTTACGAGTAGTTTTCTAAACAAGTTAGGGCAATCGGGATTAATCATGATTGGAACAAAGCTGTTGAGATATTTATTAGATTTTTCGAAAAGAATTTGAAAATACGCAAATATCTTGCTAAAATAAAATCTAAAAAATATATAATAAATAAGAGAATAACCGATTTTCAATGTAGCCTAAAACTACTTGGAACGTTATAAAAATTCTCATTTTGCCTTATTGTACAAATCATTGGTTACTTTAAATGCTTTTTTAGTAATATAATATATGTAGGAGTGGAGAGCAATTTAAGAAAAGAGCTAATAAGACTCTTGAAAGAAGATGAAAGTTTCCGCTATGAGGTATTAGGCTTGTTGGGGATAAGGGATATCATGGATGAATTGAGAAAGCTTAGAAGAGATTTTAACCGTCTTTTAAGGCAAAGTGAAAGAAGATGGCGAGAGAATTACAAACACTGGGAGGAAAATAATAAAAAGTGGGAAGAAAATGAAAAACGTTGGGAAGAGAATAATAAGAGATGGCAAGAAAATGCAAGACTATGGCAAGAAAATTTTAGACGTTGGGAGGAAAACGATAAGAAATGGGAACTCAACGCTAAACTTTGGGAAGAGAATTTCAAAAGATGGGAAGAAAATGAAAAACGTTGGGAAGAGAATAATAAGAGATGGGAAGAAAATGCAAAATTATGGGAGGAGAATTTCAAAAGATGGGAGGAAAATGAAAAGAGATGGCAAGAAAATTTTAAACGTTGGGAGGAAAACGATAAGAAATGGGAGAACGCTGATAAAACGTTTAAATGGCTCATCAATGCTCTTACAGATATTCGTGATGCATTAGGAGGAGGTTTTGAATATTATTCAAGTAGAGTTATCAAACTATTAATGAAGGAAAGAGGTATAGATTGCGATATTAAAGTAAATGTAACATTACCTATAGATGGTTATAAAGAGATAGATATATTTTGTTCGGATCCATTGATCGTTGGCGAAGTAACTATAACATTACGTAGTATTGAAGAAGCTAAGAATCAACTGGAAAAGTTAAATATTGCTACAAACGCTGCTGAGAAGTTTACGAATAAGAAAACATATTTAAAAGTTTTATCTGTTGAGTTTGCCAATGAAGAGGTTGCTAATTTCTTAAAGGAAAAATGCAAAGAAGAAGGAATTTATTTGATATTAGGAAGAGAACAATAGGTTTGGCAATAATGTTTGCTACAAATCATCTCCTTACCCTAGAAAGTTGAGGGTTCCCTTTTAGAGTAGCTCATTGATTCCTAGCATTGATTCGTAGCTATATTTCTCATTTACTGGTCATTCGGGAGGATAAGAGCTTCCCCCATTTGATCTGGTTTCAACGAATAAAACCTTCATTCAATAAAAATAATTGCGATACTGAATGCTCCTTCCCAAGTCCCATAAGGCCCTCAATCAAGCTTAGGAGGAGCTTCACTGAATTTCCTGGAAATTTTAAAATAAATATTTAAATATGTTCATCTCTGCTCTAAAGGTCATACTTTCATTTGTGTAAGATATCTAATTTGGACATATAATTTGTCTAACAGATTATAAAATAAAGAAAATAAAATTATTAAATTTAATTTATTGAAGACGTAATTGCACATATTTTTAGGCCCATTCCTTATTATGACCCTCACATTGCTAAGATTAAATCATTGATTATGGAATAATAATCGACTTATTAAAATGTCATATATGTTCTTATAAGTTTAAGACGTTCATCCATGATAAATTAATTTCATAATTTTTTGTGAACTACTTTCAACGATTTTTTTAATCGCTTTAATATGACCACCTACATTAACAACTCTCATTTGATAATACGTAGTATAATAGTAAAATGCATATTTTATACCTCTGTCAAAAACGTTATGACATTTCTCTTTAAATTCATTGTTTATACTTGTTAAAGACAAATTATTATCAATTCTTTCGTTTTTAATGATCTTTTCATATAAAGCAATCATTTTCTCAGTTGTATCCTTAGGATGATATTTGGTGTGGATCTTGATCTTCGCATTTGAACCAAATTTTTCTCTTAAGTTTGCATTCTTAGCTAGATATATTACAGCATCAACAAATCCTTTAATTGAATTTGCTACGAAGCCATTTTTGCCATTATCTACTAACAAAGTTTGAGCATTAGTTCTATAAGGTGTGCCATTTATAACAACAGGTAATCCAGCTGCCATTGCTTCTGCTATAGCTATTCCAAATGTTTCACCTATTAATGAATGATAAGCAAATAAATCTAAAGCATGTAAATATTCATACACTTGCTTACTCTCGTATAAGGTTCCTACATCTAAAAATATTCCTTTTTTGATTAATTCCCACATTCTTGATCTGAAATCATTAGTTAAACCACCTATTGCTATAATTCTTACCTTCTTTATTTTTTTGCAGATACTATACAAAATTTTAGCAAAAATAGGATTATTTGTTTTAGCTCTGTCAGGTCTAGATAAAAAGCCTATTAACAATTCGCCATTAGGAGCAAGCTCTTGTTTTATTTTTGTGACATTCTTGTTTTTAGCTTTTTTTATTAAATCTAAATCTATATAACACGGAATTATTGAGAAATTTTTAAGTAACTCTACAGGAAAATTTTTCTTGATGAACAATTCGCGAATTAAAAAACTTGAAGGGCTAACATGATGAATAAAGTATTTCGAAAGGTAATCCCAGCGTGTTAAATATAAATACTCAACCACAGGACTAATTTTTGATCTTAAGATCTTGTCCGTAAGTGTAAATGGTGTAACTGGTCTATTAATCTGAATTATATCTGGAGAATATTCCTTTATTTTGTTCACCAATTCTTCTGGATTACTTGCATATACAATTCCATTACTAAGAAATTTTAACACGTTAAAATCAGTTGTAAACAATGTGATTTCATTTACATTAGAAAGATATTTTTTGAAGATTTGAAATGTCTTTAAGGGTGTCCAAATAACACCGTTTGAAACTATGGCAATTTTCATAACTGCATGATAAAATTATGTTAAATTTTTATTAAGTTATTTGAAGAACCATAATATAATTCTTTATGTTTTCAATTACAAATCAAATAAAGGAAATACATTAATTTATTAACAACTATTTTTAAGGAAATTTCTCATAGGTATCTTCGTAAACTTTAAGCCATTCTTTAATTAATTTCTTTAAGGAGAACTTTTCTAAAGCGCATACTCTATTATTTAATCCTATTTTCACTCTAAGCGTTTCGTCAGATAAAAGTTTAGCTATTGCTTCTGCAAAATCGTACTCATCTCTTTCATTTATTAGAAAACCATTTTCTCCATTTTTCAAATATTCATCGATAACACCTACATTCGTAGTAACGATAGGTCTGCCTACGCTCATTGCCTCTCTGATAGCTGTCGGAATTGTTTCAGCATAAGAAGAATGAACATATATATCGCAACTTTTATACAAGTTTACTAATTCTTTTCTTGATACTCTTTCCTGAAAAATTACGTTATTCAGGTCTAGCTTCTTAGCAAGCATTTCTAGATATTTTCTCTGAGGACCTTCTCCACGAATTTTTAACACCACATTAAATCCTTCTTTTTGCAGAATCTTTAAAGAGCGAATTATTAAATCAATTCCTTTTCTTTTTATAAGCTGTCCAACTGTAAGTAATTCGTAATGATCCTTTTTTAAAGGTTCTGCGTAAGTAAATAAATCTGTATCTATATGAGGAGGAATTATTTTAACTATCTTGTTTTTAAAGTCAATAAAGCTAAAATTCTTCTTTAAAATATCAAATGTTTTATATGCATCAAATATTAGAGTATTAGCTTTCTCTAAGACTTTAATTTTATATTTTTTAGTTATTAATCCATAAATCTTAGAAAATTTTTTTACAGTTGAATTAATCATATTCTCTTCTATTTGTGTATATGAAAAGTCAAATTGTATTGGCCCTATAATAAATCTCTTTGCATACTTAGCTAAAGGGTTTATTTGTGAGCGTGTAGAAGATAAGAACATATGATGAAGAATATCTACATCATTAATGAATTTTGAACCAATTAAATATATTTTAAAATAAAACAGCAAGACATTAAACATGTCTCTTTTAGTATTTCCAGTTTCTATGATAACAGCATTATCAATTTTTGCCGTTGTTCTTCCAACAATTGCGATTATTTTATGAAATTCTGATACATAATTTATAATGTCGTAAGTCCAGGTTGCTTCACTACCGTAGTTGGGATCAATTAGAGTATTTGAAGGAGCTATTAAGATCCTGAGCATTCAATAAAAATTTCCTAGCATTTCTATTTTAGCTTTATTGTAGACTATCCTTTTATTATATAGCAAAGTTTAATTTACAAACTAGTGAAAGCTACTTTTTTATGGATTAACTGATTTAATATTTTTTATAATCTTTTAGGACATTCGGATATTCTTCCTAAGTTAGATAAAGGGCTTAATGATACTAAAAAAGAGTATTCAGTATTACAATTATTGAATGAAGGATTATTATTAGAATCCAGATTTTTGTTAGCAACTCATTTAATGAAGGATCCTTTTATTCAGGACAAGATAAAATGGGGGAAGCTCTGAGCTATAAAATTCCAGCAAATGAAAGATGTAGCTACGAATCAATGCTGGAAACCAATGAGCTTCTCTAGAAGTGTAACCTTCACCCTTCTAGGGTGGTGAAGATGTCAGCAATTCTTCTTAGGCCAGCTATTATCAAAATTTTTCTTTCTTTTAAACTATCTAAAATTTTAGGGAAAGCGTATCTTTTGAAAGTCAGAGCTAATTCCTTCCTAATCTTTCCACTAACCAACACTCGTTATACCTTTCTATGAATTCCTTTTGCAATTGGTTAATTTTGATTTCCAATATTTAAATTATAAGTAAATTGAGATTTACTTATACATATTCAGATCGGTCTGGCTTCTTGGTATGAAGGAATTTGAAAACATATAATTAAGTTCATTTTATAAAATTTGTTATCAGATGGATATAAGATAGGGCCTAATATCAATTTTTTGGTCTTTAAACTAAGCAAACTAAAGCCTGTTTTTCGGTGTGAGTGTAAAACATGCGGCGCAATGCTTCATACTCTTTGACCTAGTCTTTAATTTGACCTTGTCTTTAAATTGGTTTAATCTGTATGCCTAAAGCATTACATGAATATGAAAATTCGATAAATGTCTCTATATCGTAATTAAGAAGATTATAGAATGATTTTCTAAATTTGGAAGTAATGTATGCTGAAAGTATATTAGAAAAATAGTAATTCTTTTTAATTAGAAAAGCGGTAATTCTTTTTTCTAATATAAATGCATTGTATCCTTCATTTTTTAATGTATTTATCAGCGCATAAAATACAGAATTTAAATCCATGTTTCATATACTTCTTTAGTATATGAATATTAAAATTCTACTTTATGATTGCGTTAACGCATCGATTAGCGATATTAGCTTTTTGGGAGATGAATAATAGCAAAATCTACACAGAAGTAAAAATTTTCCTTAAGGACTAAGAATTTTATTCCTAATATCTTTTGAAAAATAAAGCTAGAGATGCATTTTATTCAAAAAAATAATCTTAAAGATTTACAGTTTTCCTTTGGTTTATTTTTATGTATGGTTTAATTAAACGCTGTAAACTTATAAAATCAATTATTAATATTTTAATTAATTTACTTGCACAACAATGAAGATAGGTATCGATGCTAGATTAATTGACGGCAAAGGTGGAGGGACAAAGGTCTACGCAATTAGTTTAATAAGAAATCTTTTGAGGTTTAATGACAGAAATTATTTCTTTTTATATACTTATCCGAACCATCCTAATTTAATTAATATAGTAAAAGGTTTCAATAGTGTTAGTATTAGGGTTATAAAAAATAAAGCTTTTTGGTATTTTCTTTTGCCTTTCATTTTATATAAGGAAGGGATAGATATTTTCCTTTCTCCTGCATATAGGTTACCCTTAATTTTTATTAAGCTTAAGAGGCCCAAATACGTTTGCGTCTTTCATGGTATAGATTTTGAATTTTACAAGAAGAGAAAAGGAAATTTAATTTGGAGAATTTCTGCAAGGATACATGCTATGATGAGCGATATAGTTGTATCTTTATCTGATAAGCAGAAAGAAGAAATAATTGATAGATTCAAAATACATGCTGATAAGCTGCGAGTTATCTATTATGGTTTTGAAGAATTAAAAATAGAAAATTACGATTTAAATCAAGTATTAAGTAAATATAATATTCCAATTGAAAAAAGCATATATTTGCTATTGTGTGTAGACGGAAATGAACCACGAAAAAATCTACCAACCGTGTTCAAGGCGTTAAATATTCTGTATAACGAGTTGGGGGTTAAAAATATCAGGCTAATAGCTACTAGAGCACTGATTTACAAGAGTTATGCTACCAAATATAAACTTGATGGGGTTGTAGACCTCTATGATTGGATTGATAACAATGATTTACATTATTTGTATCTAGTGTCAGACTTAGTGATATACCCTTCATTGTATGAAGGAATTGGTTTTCCTGTAATTGAATCAATTTGCTTCAACAAACCGATCATAATCTATTATAATTCTCCTATGGCTGATTTAGTAAATGATCCAAGACTTTTTGTTTATAACCCCTTTAGTTCTGAAGAATTGGCCAAAAAAATATACGAGTTATTAACAAACTCAAATTTAAGAAGGGAAATTTCCGAAATTTTTAAAGAAAAATGCAAGTTATTTAGGCCAGAATCAATAACTAAACAATTTTATAAACTATTTGAAGAAATGTACGGATTAAGAAGATCCTAGATAGCTCTTATTCCTTAATTTATGGGTTATATTTTTTACTTTTATCTATTTAACATAATTTAATTTATTTTTTCTTTTCTATTTAATTTTTATTAAAATTTGTTTTCTGTTATATTAAAGTCTGTTATAATACCTTCTTTTTCAGTTTTATACCAAATTTTTTTCCTTCTTAGTATTATCTGTGCTAAAGCATATATCGCAATGAAATTTTGTAAAAACCAGTAGAAGAAGCTGTAAAAAATCCAAAAGTTATCCTTTGTTTCTTTTAAGTTTGAGAACAAAGCAAGAAAAATTCCAAATACTAGTATAGCTAAAGTATAAACAAAGAAGAAAATTCTAAACATTAACGTTATTGTAAATTCGCCGTAAGAGAAGAAAATTGTTGAAAATCCTATTAAATAGCAAGTAAATGTTATAATCATTACGTAAGGTCCTGCCAAAGTCATTTCAGCATCTATTGCTTTTAAGCTAATCTTTCTAAGTATTTTATAATATTTTAATCCCACTTCCATCGTTCCTCTATACCATCTAACTCTTTGCTTAAAGAAAACTCCTACTTTAGATGGCGTCTCTTGCCAAGCAACAATATCTGAAGCATATTTAATTTTAAATCCTTTTTCCGTCAATCTAACAGCTAGCTCAGTATCTTCAGATAAATGGTTTTCATCCCATCCACCTACTTGCAATAAAGTATTTTTCTTTATAAAATAGCAAGTTCCGTTTAAAGGAACAAAAAGTCCCATTGTATCTTTTCCCTTCATGTAAATTTCATATTGGAATTTTATTTGATATGAAACATACTTAGTTAGGAAGTTTTGGTTTGGATTTATGTTGAAAATTTTTCCTTGAACTGCAACGATGTTTTCTTCTTTGAAGTATTTTGATGCCTTAAGTAAGGCATTTCTGCTAGGAATTGTATCTGCATCAAAAATAGCAACTATGTCTCCTTCAGCAAATTTTAAAGCATAATTCAAGGCTGCAGGCTTGCCGTTCGATTCTTTTTTTCTTATGAATTTTATTTTTTCAGGATAATTTTTTGCATAGGCTTCACATATTTCAGGTGTTCTATCTTTCGATCCATCTTCCACTATTATTATCTCGGTTTTATCAGAAGGATAGTTTAATCTTAGAACCGCGTCTAGAGTTCTTCCTATAACTTTTTCCTCATTCTTTACAGGAATTATTATAGAGACCTTTGGTAAATTATTACTATATTCGTATTCATTTTCTTCTTTGCTGATCAAGTATTTCCCCAAGCCTACTATAATTACAGGAAAATTATAAACAGCCCATACGATAGGAATGAATATTATTATGAAAAGCAATATTTCCATCAGCATTAAGTTTAATTTTAAAACAAACTTATTTATTCTTACCTTTAATTGAAAGTTTCATTGTTTATCAAGAAAAGAATTTAGAAAGCGGATAATCTTTTTTAAATTCAAAATTTGTTCATTTGATAAAACTATTGGTCACCTTCTTAAAACCTTTGTTGCAAAGTAAGCTATGAAAGCGTTTATGGCAGATGCAAAAGCCAAGTAAGGAATTAATGCTATAGTTCCTGCTAAACCTAAAACAGGTAGAGCAATTACAACTAATCCTGTATTGATAATGATTCCTATAAAAGTGGATAAAAGTTTGCTAATTTTCGATATCTTATTCATTATGAATCCCTGAAGGGCTAATCCTAATGCAATAGGAATATGAAGAAGTCCTAGAGGAAAACCATGAACAATGGAGGTAGCTATGTGACCTAGAAAGAAAACTATCGTAGCTTCATATTCACCAAAGTTCAAAGCACAAAAGTATCCAGCTGTTGAATCTAAGGCTATTGTTGAAACAGGACTAGGAATTGTTATGAAAGAACCCACCACTGCTAAAGCTGTGAATATTCCAATTCTGGTAACGATTAAGCTTCTATTTCTGATTCTTTTGTTCATACATTTTCCAATTTTTTTTAATATATAAATTGGATGAATAATCTTATTTATATATGAATAATGATGAAAGAGGTTTAATTATTGTTTATACAGGTGACGGCAAAGGCAAAAGTACAGCTGCATTTGGTATGGCTTTAAGAGCTATTGGAAGGGGATGGAAAGTTGCAATTCTTCAATTCATAAAAGGCAACTGGCCTACGGGCGAAGAGAAAGCATTTAGCTTATTTCCTAATCAGGTATTATTCAAAAAACTTGGTATTGGCTTTGTTACTTGGCATCCCAAGAAACCATATGAAGAACATTTAAAAGTCGCAAAGAAAGCAATCGAGGAAGCTAAAAACGTAATTTGTTCGAATGAGTATGATTTGGTTATTTTGGATGAGATAAATAATGCTGTAAGATTCAATTTGCTTAAAGTTGAAGAAGTTTTGGAGTTAATAAATGCTAAGCCTAAAAGAGTCAATCTTGTTCTTACAGGTAGGGGTGCTCATGAGAAAATAATAGAGGTTGCTGATCTTGTTACAGAAATGAAAAGCATAAAGCATCCTTTTGAAAGAGGAGAATGGGCAAGACCTGGAATTGACTATTAAAATTTTACAGATAAAAAGGTTGGAAGAAGCAATACATGGTTCATCAGAAGGAAGAGAGATATTAGATTTCAGTGTAAACTTAAATCCCTTAGCACCTCCTTCTGAGCTTATTGAAAGAATTAAAGAAAATGTTCATTATCTTAAAAACTACCCTAACATTGATAAGAAAGTATCGAAGAAATATCTATCCTGTTTCCATGATATTTCAAAAGATTGCTTTGTTATAGGCTCAGGTGCTACACAGCTAATTTATGATATTGCTCTTTGTTTAAAGAGTAGAAGGAGTAGATACTACGTAGTTTCTCCTACATTTTGTGAATATGAAAGAGCTGCATTAAGAATCGGATGCAAAACTTTTTCAGTCTTGCCTGACGAAGGAATTGATCCTGTTTTCGAAGGATTGGAAAAATTTGTTAAAGAAGGAGATGTTGTTTTCTTATGCAATCCGAACAATCCTACTGGAAAAAGTTTTAAAGCTAAAGAAATATTGGAGCTTATTTTAGAATTACAAAGGAAGAAGTGCTTTGTTTGCGTTGATGAGAGCTTTGTTTGGTTTGTAGAGAACATTAAAGATGTTGAATTAATTGAAAATGTAGAAAATTATGATAACTTGGTAATTATAAGATCTCTTACAAAAATACTTTCGCTCCCAGGTCTAAGAATAGGATATGTTGCATCAAATAAAAAAGTAATTTCAAAGCTTGAACTTTACCAGCAACCATGGCCTATAAATTCCTTGGTAAATTTTGCACTTGAATTTCTTTTAGATAGAAAGGATTTCATAGCAAAATCCGCAGAATATGTAAAAAAAGAAAGGAATAGAATGTTTGCAGCCTTCGAAAAAATTGGTATCAAAGTTCATGATAGTGAAGTAAACTTTTATCTAATAAACAGCAGATCATTAGGTTTTAGTTCTAGGGAATTGAAGAATTTGCTGATGAAAAATAAAATAGCAGTAAGAGATTGTTCAAGCTTTAGAGGGCTTAATGATGAATGGATAAGGGTTGCTGTAAAAAAAGAAAATGAAAATAACATGCTTTTCGATGCAATAAAAAATCTCTTATATGAATGACCCAATAATTCCTTTATCAATTTTGGCTTTATCATTCATTTATGAAATTATTGGAGAACCTCCTAAATTCATACATCCAACTGTAATTATGGGCATGCTTGAAAGCAAAATCGAGAGTTTATTCAGAAAATTTAATTTTCTTTCGAGGAAAGCAGGCCTAGTAATTTGGGTTTCTGTTGTAGGAACAACAGCACTATTTTCTTCCTTTGCTGTATTTTATTTCAAATACGTATTACCTTTTTTCGTTTTCCTGATAGTTTTGGCTTTTTTATTAAAAACAAGTTATGCTTTGATTACCATGGATAGGCATGTTATACCAATTATAAGATCCTTAGAAAAAGGGGATTTAGAAAACGCTAGAAAATATACACAGAGAATTGTAAGAAGGGATACCTCAAATTTGAATGAACAATATATATGCTCTGCAGCTATTGAAAGCATAGCAGAGGGAATTGTAGATGGGTTTTGTTCAGCAATCTTCTTTTATTCAATCTTTGGAATCGTTGGAGCTCTTTCATACAGAGCTATAAATACTATGGATTCTATGATTGGCTATAATTTCGGTGAATACAGAAATTTCGGATATTTTTCAGCAAAGGCAGATACCTATACAAATTATATTATAGCAAGGATTGTAGCTTTCTTGACAGTTTTATCCTCTTTTTTCATTAAATTAGATTATAGAGAATCCTTTAGGAGAATTCTTAAGGAAGCAAAGAAAACTCAAAGTAAAAACGCTGGATATCCAATCTCAGCTTTCTCTGGAGCTTTAAGGGTGAGACTCGAGAAAGTCGGTTACTATTCAATAGGATTGAATGATCCTTTGCCTAGCATAGAACATGTCAAAAGAGCTCTTATACTCTCAAAAATCGTAGCTACTCTATTCGTTTTGATAGTCGCTGTTCCTCTGATTCTAATTCTAGGCAATTGGTGGATGGTATGAAAGGAGTCAACATTCAAGTTTCTGATAATTTTATCGCAGTAAAATTTGATAAGGAGGTAAGATGCTTAAGTTCAGCTCCATTTAACGGTGGTCTTGTAAAAACAAGATGCCTGGTAAATTATAAAGTCCCAAAAGACTTCAAATGTGAGAATGTAAAGGATGAAATTTTAAAAATAATCAAGAAACATAACTTTCCTGAAAATTCTGTTGTTTTTTTAACAGCTGCTCAAGTAAAGAAATATGTATCCAAAGAGTTTAAAGGATCAAATTTTGAATTGATTGTTATTTCTACAGTGGGCTTATCGAATGCTAGAAGCGTAGGAGAAATTCCTAATATAGAGTCTCCTTCAACAATAAACACATTTATAATCATTGATCGCATGCTCACTGACTCAGCCTTAGTTAATGCTATATCTACAGCGGCTGAATCAAAATCTTTTGCAATGTTTAGTTTGGATGTTAGGAGCATAACGAATAAGGATATTGCAGTAGGAACTTCAACTGACGCAATCGCAATAGCTTCATTAGGATATGGAAAAGGTTTGGATTATGCAGGTACTGCAACTGAAATCGGCAGTGCTATAAGTAAACTTGTTTTTGAATGTATAAGACAAGGAGCTATAAATGAAATAGGAAATTCTTTATTAAGAAGGTTGGAAGATAGAGGGGTTGATTTTAAAGAAATATACAAAGCCGCTAAAAATGGTGTAATTGGAAAAGTTCCTGCAAACTTTAAACAAAGGTTTAAAGAAAAGCTTCTTAAATATTTGGAAGATCCCAATGTTTGTTCCCTTTTAATTGCTTCAATGAGATTAGAGGATGAAGCTAAAAGAGGAAATCTACCTAATTTAAGTATCGAAGAATATGAAAATGATTCGCCAAGAATCATCCTAGATGAAGTATTAGGCGAAGCAATTGCAAACTATATTTCAGGAACAAAGGGAATTAACAATTTTAGGTACTATGATATGATTAAGCCAGGTATAATTTCAAAGCTTCCTATGTTTTTGGATGATGCTCTATGTGGATTGATAGGAGGAATAATGGCTAGAATTTTCGAAGAAGAAAATGAATAAAGCTATAGAAAGTTTTGCCTCGTTGTTATCCTTTTTTACAGTTATTCCTATGGGAAAAAAGTATTCATTGGAAGAAGTAGCTTTAAATTTCTATTTGGTTCCATTCATCGCTTTAATAACAGGCAGCGTATTTGCAATAGTAATTTTCCTTTCAAGCCTTGTATTTAATCCTATTGTATATTCAGCTATAGGAATTCTTTCTCTAGCTTTGATTACAAGAGCTCAGCAAATCGATGCATTAATGGATTTTTGTGACGGATTGCTTTGTTTTGGGAATCATGAAGAAAAGATAAGAGCGATGCGAGATAGTGCAATCGGAGCTGGAGGAATGTTTGGTAGTATTATTACTTTAATTCTTCAAATAGGAGCTATTTCGATGATTCCAAAGTATGCTCTCATAAGTTCAGCTCTATCCTTTGAATTAGCTGGAAAGTATTCTATGATTTTCTTATCGGCAATAGGGAAACCTTTAGAAGATAGTTCAGCTTTAAGATTTTGTTCATCTTTTAAGGGATATAGAGGTGTGATAAAATTTATCGTAGCAACATTGATTACTTATATTTCTTTGTTTATTATTCTAGATTATCTTAGTGCTTTGATAATAATTGCGAGCTGTTTTGCTGTAAGCTTATTTCTTTCTATTATATCTAATATCAATTTTGGTGGAATAAACGGAGACGTTGTAGGAGCATCGAATCAAATATCTGGAACAATTACTTTGATTTTGATTTCCATTATAAAATGATTCCGACAATAATTATGGCAGGCGGTAGAGCAAGTAGAATGAACTATATTGAAAAAGCTATAATAAAGATATGTGGAAAAACAATGCTAGAGCGAGTTTTTGAAGCTGTTTCAGATGTTTCAAACGAAATATATGTTACTATTACTGAATATACTCCAAAAACAAAGCTTTTTTGCATTGAAAAGGGATTAAAAATTCTGGAAACTTCTGGTAAAGGATTTATTGAGGATTCAAAGGAAGCAATGGATAAAATAAATGCAAATTATTCCTTAATTGTTTGCTGTGATCTACCTTTCTTATGTTCTTTGACATTAAAGGAATTTATTGAAGGATGGATCAAAAGCTTTAAAAAAGCCGCTGCAATTTATACTACAGCTAATTATTTAAAAAGAATTGGTTTATATGTTGAAGGGAATGAAAATTACATTCCTGTTGGCGTGAACATCATGCCTAACGGAAATGAATACTTTGAAGAATACATGCATATAATAAAAAGTATTGATGTTCTAAATGTAAACTCTGAATATGAATTAAAATTTGCCAGAGAAATTTGCTCTAAACAAAAACAAAATTCCTATCATCTACCCAAATCCTTTTGATTTTAACTCCATATAGATCTGAGAGCAATTCCTCAGTTAATACATTAACAGGTTCTCCTTGGGCAATTATTCTGCCTTCTTTCAATAAGGCAACTCTATCTGCAATGGTTGCTATAGAAATATCATGTGTACAAGTTATTATCATTTTATCCTTTAAGCTTGACAAAATATTCCTTACATTTATCTGATTTTTTAAATCAAGTCCAGAAGTAGGTTCATCTATTAGAACCAAATCGCCTTCAGCCAAAGCTTTTGCAATTAAAACAAGCCTTTTCTCACCTGTGCTAAGGGTTGAGAAGTTCCTGTTTATAAAGTTGTCAATTCCCAATAATTTAAGATATCTCATATAATCCTTTTTTGAACCTCCTGCAAGCAATACATCCATTACATTCATTTCAGCACTGAAAAATTCAGCTGGAGAATAGGATTTTTCTTTTTCCTCAATTTCAATTCTTCCCTCACTAGGCTTTATCATCCCAATTATGCATCTCAATAAAGTTGTTTTGCCAGAACCATTTGGACCAAGTATAACATTCAATCCTTTAATGAATTCTAGGCCCACCTCATTCAAAATCAGCCTATCTCTAATCTTTACGCTAAGACCCTTTATAAGCAATTCCTCTCACCATTACATAAACTATAATAGGTGATGCAATAAGAGAAGTTATTGAAGTTACAGGGATAACTGTACCAAGTATTCCGCTTGCTATAATGTTAGAAAGTAAAAGTATTGGCGAGCCTATTAGTGCTGAATAAGGAACTAGTAAAGTCGTTGATCCCCCTATTGTTCTTCTAACAATATGTGGCACAATTATTCCTACAAAACCAATTATTCCTACAATTGAAACAATGTAAGCACTTATTATGCTAACAACTGATACCCAAAATATTCTGTATCTATTTGGATTTATTCCTCTAGCATATGCCATTTCATCGCTAATTGCAACTAAATCCACTTTCCTTGCACTCCTTATTCCAAGTAGAACTAGAATTATTGTTAATATAAATAATATAGCATCTTCATACCAATTTATTACTATAATTTCTCCCTGTAGCCAAAAGGTTACAGAAGGTACAAAAGGATATTTTATTGAAATAAAGGTTACTAAAATTGTCACAAAAGCTGAGAATATGAATGTGATGACAACGCCTCCTATAATCAATCCATATACACCTGTCCTTTTCCCAATTGCTAAAGTCAATAGAGTAGATATCAAAGCGAAAACGAAAGCTATGATAGGAGAAATATATATTAAAAATGCAAAAGGAAGGTTGAAAACAAGCAAGAAATAAGATAGAACAGCTCCAAAAGCCCCTCCTGAAGCTGTTCCACTAATATAAGGATCCATCAATGGATTTCTAAGCAACATCTGCAGTACTGCACCACAGATAGCTAAAGAAGATCCTATTAATGCTGTTGCAATGACCGTTGGAAGCCTAATATTTTGAAGTATTATTGAATAAATACCTGTTGGATTGATGAGCTCATTTGGAGGGATGTATGTTTCCCCGTATATTATTGACAAGAAAAAAGACAAAAATAAAAGTAGAATAAAGAGTATCTTTTTAATCATTCAAAGATCGGTAAAGTTACGTTCAATGTATTCTTTACCCACGCTGTTGATATATATGAAGGGGCTTGATTTAAAATTATCAGCTTTATCATGGCTATCGAGTATACAGACAATGGACCAGGTTCATTGAAAAGGAAGGTAGGCAAGTTCTGCGATAAAACATAAATTCTATTATATTGATATGCACTTATGTTTGAAATTCCTGGCATAGTTCTGATCATGTAATATGTATAGGTTATGTTTGTAAGTTCTTGAGCTATTATTACTTGGGGATTTGCAATAAGCAAACTACTGGGAGATAATACTGGATATCCTTTATTATTCTGGAATACATTAACTCCTCCAGCTAAGCTTATTATGGCATTTATAAATGTCCCTGAACCTGCTGTATAAAATGTATAATCTGGGTTTATCCATAGAAGGTAACCTACTGTAGTATTACCTGTTATTTCAAAGGATTTTATTTTGGCCTCCATCCAATTTATTAATTTTTGTGCTTGATCATTTCTGTTAAAAACCTTTCCTAAGAGTATTATCCAATGTTCTATTTCTGTGTAATTAGATGCAAAGTCAGCATTTGTATAAAAAGTTTTAATTCCTGCATCTGATAGCTCTTTTGCATAACTTCCTATCAAGCCTATTTCATCTATGACAACATCTGGCCTCAATGAAATGATGCCTGTAATATTCGGAGCTAAAGATGCCGAAAAAACTGTAACATTAGAAGGCAGTACATTGGTAATATTTAACATTTCTAAAAGCAAGTAGGAATAATAGTCAACACCTACAATATAGCGTGATAATCCTAACGAAATTAAGAACTGAGTATCACTTGGAGCTAAACTAACTATTCTTGTTGGTTGTGAGTAGAAAGTTACATTTTGTCCGCTTGCATCTTTAACTGAAACGGGGTAATAACTTACTTGAGGAGTTGGAGTTTTGTTCTGTTGATTACTGTAATAGTAGAATAATCCAGATGCTGCTATTATTATAAGAATTACCACAATGCTTAAAACAATTCTTTTGTCCATTTAAATATTGGATAAATATACCAATATTTAAGTTTTACATACTGTGTTTTTCGTTATTCTTACCTGAGAAACAGTATCAAGATATTCGCTAAAGACAAAAAGGATATCAGTTTTTTTATAATTCAAAATGTTTGTTTTGATTTAATGGATTTTAATAATGAAGTGAACTTTACATCTATTGAAAGCCTCACCCTGAAGGGCGGGGAGGAAGTCAGCTTTAACCTTTAAAGATTTTGTTGACTAAAATTGTGTTGCAAATCTTTTTTAACCCATTCAATTTCTTTTTTCAAGCCTTCTTCCAACGATACGAGAGGTTCCCAGTTTAAAATTTCTTTGGCCTTTTTGTAGCTTCCCACAAATCTCATTATATCTCCTTTTCTTGGAGGTAAATATTGCTTAATGGACTTTGAGCCTGTTAATTCTATGATTATATCTGATAACTGATTTAAGCTAACTCCTCTACCAGTTGGTAAAAGGAACGTTTCTCCAATTGCCGCTTTATTCTCAATTGCAAGAACATAGGCCCTTGCGGTATCTTCGACATAGGTGTAATCTCTGATTTGGTCTCCTGTACCGTAAATTGGAATTGGTTTATTTTCTAAGGCAAGCTTAATCCAATAAGCTATGAAATTGTACCAACCGCTCATCCAGTAAGGTTGTCTTGGACCATAAACATTGCTTGGTCTCAAAACTATAAACTTCATTCCGTATAGTTCCTTGTAAATTTTGCAAAGAATTTCTCCGTATATTTTATGAGCATTATAAAAAGTTGAAGGATTATAAGGGAAGTCTTCGTTTGCCAACAAAGGTTCAGGAATGTTTCCATGCACGCTTCTGCTGCTAGTGAAAACAATTAAAGCATCATCATTATATTTTCTACAAAGTTCAAATAAGTGAAAAGTTGAATGTGCATTGTTTTCGAAATCTTTTTCTGGATATTCAACTGAATAGAAAGTCGATACCTGGGCTGCACAATGAATTACAACATCGAAGCTTTCAATATCCTCTTTTTCCATCATAGTAATTTTTTTTATTTTAAGGGTAACATTATCGGGAACGTTATCCTTTCTACCAGCAGACAGATCATCTATAACAGTTACTTTATAACCTTTATTAAGCAGCAAATCTACGACATGACTTCCTATAAACCCTGCGCCTCCTGTAACAAGAACGTTTTTATTCATTGAAAAATAAGCTATTCTCAGAATATAAATTTTAAGATTGAAACAGGTTAATATTTTCTTTAATCCAATTGATTAATCTTTTAATTCCTTCTTCAAAGCTTATTTTTGGTTCCCAGTTTAATTCTCTTTTTGCTTTGGTTATATCGGATATGTACACATATTGATCGCTTTTCCTCCAATCAAAAAATTTAACATTAGCTCTTCTTCCCGTAATTCTTTCTAGAAGATCCAGTAATTCTAGCAAGGAAATCGAGTTTGAAGGCCCACCACCTATGTTGTATACTGCATGTTTTATTTTTGAATCTATTATTTTTGAAATTAAGTTGCAGAGGTCTTCCACGTATAAGATGTCCCTTACTTGTTTACCGTTTCCATATATGTTAATTTGCTTGTTAGTAAGTGTAGCAATTGCAAACCATGCTACCCAACCTTGATCCTCAACGCCAAACTGTCTTATTCCATAAATACAGCTCATCCTCAAACAAAAAGTACTAAGACCGTAAGTATAGAAGTAATCCTGAACGTAAATATCCGAAGCAAGCTTTGAACATCCATAGGGTGTGTGTGAAGTTAAATCGATGGGAAATTCTTCAGGAATACCTTTTTTGTATTTTTCATCAGCGAATTCATATCTCTTTTCATTTTCTATAAGTTTTAATTTATTTACATTCTCACCATACACTTTGTTAGTTGAGGTGAAAATTATCTTTGCATCTTTTTTCCTTGCAATTTCAAGGATATTAAATGTACCAATTATGTTTGTAACCAAATCTAATTCAGGATTTTCCAAAGATGTTGTAACTGCAACTTGAGCTGCTGTGTGAATTATGGCATCAATTTCCTTTTTAAAAAGACTTTCAATTTCTCCCTTTCTGGTGATATCTCCTTTGATTAATTCTATGTTTTTGAATTTATTTAGATAATTCCAGTTGTATAATTCATTTATTCCTTCTCTTTTTAAAATGTTCTTTCTACTTAGATTATCTATTCCTATGATATCAAAGCCTTGCTTGGCTAAGTATTCAGAAACATGCGAACCAATGAATCCTCCAGCTCCTGTAACCAATATGGCCATTATAAAAATATATTTTTAGAGAATAAAAAGAATTGTTGAATAAAGTTGAAAAAGTGCATAAATATCAAACGTTCTTTTCTAAAACGAAATTTGAAACATATTCAAAAATACTGAATATGGGCATGCATATTGAGAGACTTGTAACAACATATTTAAAATAGAATTAGAGACTTGTAACAAATCTCTGGTGCAAATTATACATGTTTTTAAAGCTAATTCTTTTCCTTTTCAAAAGTTTAGAATACACATCATTAAATATTAATTAAATAATATACATAAACGAAAGCCTCGCCATTTATGGCGGGGATGAAAAGGCTTAAATATTTATTTTATAAATTTCTCTTAGGAAATTCAGTGACGCTCTTCCTAAGCTTGATTGAGGGCTTTATGGGACTTAGGAAGGAGCATTCAGCATTGCAATTATTTAATGAAGGATTCTTTATAGAATCCAGATTTAGGGCTGGCTGTCCTTTATATGAAGGTTCTTTTTATTCAGGACCAGATAAAATGGGGGAAGCTCTGATCCTCCCGACTGTCCAGCAGATGCGAGATGTAGCTCCGAATCAATGCTTGAAACCAATGAACTTCTCTAAAAGGGAACCCTCACCCTTCTAGGGTGGGGAGGAGGTCAGTTTCAATGTACAGAATCCCTTTTATTTCATTGAAAAAGGAGTACGAATATTTAAAGAAAGAAATAGATGAAGCTATAAGCTCAGTAATTGAAAGTGGAAGTTTTATATTAGGTAAAAATGTTGAAGCTTTTGAAAGGGAATTTGCATCGTATATAGGCTGTAATCATGGAATAGGGGTTGCTTCTGGTACAGATGCAATTTATTTAGCTTTAAAATCTCTGGATCTACCAAAAGGATCAGAAGTTATTACTCAATCATTTACTTTTATTTCGGTAGCAGATTCAATAGTGAGAAATGATCTTAAACCAGTTTTTTGCGATATAAATCCAAATACTTTTAATTCGGAACCTTCTGAGATAAAGAAATTGATTACCGAGAAAACCAAGGCTATAATTGTTCAAAACATGTATGGCTTGCCTTCAAAAATTGAAGAGATAGTTGAAATTGCTAAGGAAAAAAGCATTTGGGTAATTGAAGATGCAAGTCATGCACATGGGGCAACTTACAATAACAAAAAAGTAGGTTCATTTGGAGATATAAGCTGCTTTAGTTTCTATCCTGCAAAAATACTCGGAGCTTATGGGGATGCTGGTATTGTCTTAACAAATGATGATCAAATAGCTGACAAGATAAGGTTGCTTAGAAATTATGGCCAAAGAAAAAAGTATTATCATGAAATAGTAGGATTGAACAGTAGACTAGATGAAATTCAAGCTGCTGTTTTAAGGGTTAAATTAAAGCATCTTGATTACTTTATTTCTAAAAGGAGGGAAGCTGCTAAACTATATAAGGAATATCTTAGCAATATCATTGAATTCCAAGAAGAATATGATAAAGCTTCCCATGTTTATGGATATTTTGTTATAAAGTGCAAAAAAAGAGATGAACTTATTGAATACCTTAAGGAAAGAAACATAGAAACCATTATACATTATCCTTTGCCTATTCATAAACAGAAATCCTATAGAAGTTACAATGATTTAATATTGCCAAATACAGAAAAGGTATGCAACGAAGTCCTTTCATTGCCTATGCATCCATTCCTTGATAAAAGTGAAGTAGAATATGTTTCAAAAAGTATAAGATCTTTTTATCTAAACTAACTTTTTAGATAATTGATTCTCTTAAACAGTTTGAAGATTTATTCCAGATTTTTTCTTAACTAATTCCAATAGCTTTGTATGCCATTCAGGAAAACTTATCTTCTCAGGAACCTTATCTTGGGTCAAAGGCTTGATATCTAGGATTGGCGTTTCATTGAAAAGGTCGCAATTATCAACTATTAATTCTCTTCCTTTTCTTTCAATTAACTTTACTACTGAAATTCCTATAGGATTAGGTCTTGAAGGAGAATCTGTAGCAAATACTCCTATTTCAGGCAAATCATTTTCATCAAGACCAAATAGAAGCAATCTTTTAGGCTTTACTTTTAGGAGTTCTCTATGTGGCTTGTTTAAGTAAGAAACCAAGATTAAATGGGAGAAGCCATCAATCCCCTCTAATCCATCTTCATATTTTGGATCTATTTCTATTTTTGCCTTAACGCCTTTGAAGCTATTTCTTACTTGGTCATCGCTAAATTCATGACTAACATGACCTATAATTTTAAATTTTATTTCCACATTAGAATTTAAGATTAAATAATATATAATTTCAAAAGATTAGGCAAATTTATAAGCTTATAATTGAATCATAGCTTAAAGTGGTTAAAAAAGTAGTTATAACTGCAGCAGGTCTAGGAACAAGGCTTTTGCCTATGACAAAGGAGTTGCCAAAAGAAATGCTTGCTGTTTATTTTAAAGGTGATAGTGGAGGAATTCTTCTTAAACCGCTTTTACAAATAATCTTTGAGCAACTTTACGATTTTGGCTTTAGAGATTTCTGCTTCATTGTAGGTCGTGGAAAAAGGGCAATAGAAGATCATTTTACGCCTGATTGGGATTTTGTTGAAAAGCTAAATAATAAAGGAAAATCCAATCTTGCAAACGATTTAATGAAGTTTTACAGAAGAATTGAAACATCTAGTATAATCTGGATAAATCAACCGGAACCTAAAGGATTTGGACATGCTATTTTAATGTCAAAGCCTTTTGTTAAAGATGATCCTTTCCTTGCATGTGCAGGGGATACAGTAATAATATCTAAAAGGAAAATTTTTATAGAAAAAATGCTTGAAGCTTTTTACATTAAGAAATCCAACGCTGTTTTATTATTACAGGAAGTTGAGGATCCAAGGCAATATGGAGTTGCATTATCGGAAAAGGAAGATGATAAATACAGAATTAAGAAAGTAGTTGAAAAGCCACAAATTCCACCTTCCAATAAAGCAATAATGCCATATTATATATTTGATAGTAAAATAATTGAAAAGCTTGAAAAAGTACAACCCGGTGTTGGTGGTGAGATTCAACTGACTGATGCGATACAACTGATGATCGACGACAATTTAAAAGTATATGCAGTTGAACTTGATAAAGAAGATTTAAGATTTGATATAGGCACACCTGAGACATATTGGGAAGCTTTAAACTTCTCTTATAAGATCGCTAAAGAAAATATTTAAGAAAATTTATTTCTTCTTTAATGCTTACCGATAAACCAAGAATATCAGTATTTGGATTAGGCTATGTAGGAACAGTTACAGCTGCTTGTTTTGCCTATAAAGGTTTCAATGTTGTAGCATTTGATGTCGATAAAGGAAAGGTAGAAAGTTTAAATCAAGCTAGATCTTTCATATACGAGCCTGAATTGGATGAGATAATAAAGCAAGCTGTAAGTTCAGGAAGTTTAAAAGCAACCTATAATCCTAATTATGCTATAATGAATTCTGACATAACCTTCATAACTGTAGGTACTCCTCAGAAAGTTGATGGAAAAATAGATTTGAGATACGTTGAAGATGCTTCGAGAATGATTGGCAAAGCTTTAAAAGATAAAGATGATTGGCATTTAGTTGTTGTTAAAAGCACAGTCATTCCAGGTACAACAAATAATGTGGTAAAAAAGAATATTGAAGAAGTATCGGGAAAAACTTGTGATAGAGATTTTGGTATTTGTTTCAATCCAGAATTTTTAAGGGAAGGAGCTGCAGTTCATGACATGTTTTATCCAGATAGACTAATAATTGGAGGAAGCGAAAAGTCCTCAAGTTATTTGCTTAATTTATACAATATGTTCTACGGAGAGAAAATGCCTGAGACAATAATTACAAATGCTGAGAATGCGGAGCTTATAAAATATGCTAATAACGCTTTTCTTGCTATGAAGGTAAGCTTCATAAATATGATTGCAAGAATTTGTCAAAAGATACCTAAAGGAGATGTTGAGGTAGTTGCAAAGGGTATAGGGCTGGATAAAAGAATAGGGTCTTTGTTTCTTAAAGCAGGAGCAGGATGGGGAGGTTCATGCTGGCCAAAGGATTTGAGCGCCTTAAAAAAGTTTGCTGAAGAAATTGGCTTAGAATTACCTTTGGTGGATGCTACCATTGAGATTAATAAAACTCAACCTTTAATTCTAATAGATTTTGCAAAGGAGTTGATAGGAAGCTTAGAAGGAAAAAGAATCTCTATTTTAGGTCTTTCCTTCAAACCAAATACTGATGACATGAGAGAAGCCGTATCCATCAAGATCATTGAGAGTTTATTAAAAGAAGGAGCCGAAGTAATTGCGTATGATCCTAAAGCCATGGATAATGCCAAAAAGATATTCGGCAAAAAAATAATTTATGCGAATAATTCAATTGAATGTTTAAAGGGGGCCGATTGTGCAATGATTGTAACTGAATGGGATGAATTCAAGAATCTCAAGCCTGAGGATTTCATAAACAACATGAGGAATCCTGCTTTAATAGATGGAAGGAGAATTTATGATCCTAAAATATTTTCTTCAAAGCTAAAATTTAAGGCTATAGGATTGGGAGAATAGAAAAAAGTGCATTTATCTAATGTCCGATGAAAAAGGTTACAGCGGTAAATCTGAGGCAGAGTATGCAGCTATTTCTTTAGGCAAAGGTTCTACCTTCTTATTTTTTGGAAGGTTTCTATTTTATCTAATAGGTTTCATAGGTTTTGCAATAGTAGCTAGATTGATTGTATCGTTTTATGGTAATGCAGAACCTTTGGGCTGGATTTATGTAGCAGCTACAATTCCTAGCTTAATCAGCATTTTAGGAGATTTCGGAGTAGGCTATGGCATTACAAACAAATTTATCGTAAATATTCGTAGGAATGAAAAGGATAAAGCAATGCAATATTTTTGGACTGGCGTTTTTTATAGCTTATTTTTAAATTCTCTTTATTCAATTGCAGCGTTTTTCCTAGGTTATTATATCATAATTTATATTTTCCAAAAACCTGAAGTTCTCTTTCTTCTACCAATTTATTCGTCAGGAATAATGTTAAGTTGGTTCAACGGGATTTCCTGGAATTTGGGAATATTATTGGATAAAACATGGATTAATGGCATTATGTTGCTAATAAGCATAATAACACAATATGGTTTCTCAATTGCATTTCTTATTCTGGGATTCGGAATATGGGGAGTAGCATTTGCTGCAAGCATATTAGCTCCTCTTTTATCTGGCTGTTTTGGTATCCTTTTTTCCTATCGTTATATCGATTTCAAAATGCCTAATCTCGATGTTTTAAAAGATAGTTTAAAATTTGGTTTTCCTGTATACGCAGGTAATTTAATCGGTTCAATCCAATCTAATACTTTCAACGCACTTTTATCAAGATTTGCTTCAAGCTTAGAAATAGCATATTTTAGTGTAGCTCAAAGACTAAGTCCTTTAATAGATGTTATTACCTATCCATTCAATACGCTAATGTTCCCAACCTTTTCTAGGATTGATTCTAAAGGAAACGTTGTTTCATTCTTTAATGAAGCTGTAAAGATAAATGCTATTCTCTCTTTTATAGTTCCTATGCTAATTCTTTCCATGCCTAAGAATCTGCTAACATTATTTTTTGGCCAATCTTATTCGAGTGCATACATTTACTTGATCTTACTTGCAATAATTTGGATTAAATCAAGTTTAGGAGGATACATAATGTCCAATCTTTTAATGGGCCAAGGCAAAACCAAGTTTGTTTTTAATATAACAGTTCTAGGCTCTTTGACGGCCTTGGCTTCAGGTTTGGTTTTGATACCTTTGTATTCTGTAATTGGATATTTGATTAGTACAATGATTGCTTTTTGGCCTTCTTTTATCTTATCTCTAAGATATGTTAAAAAAGAATTTACAGCTGATTATCCTTATTCAGAAGTTATAAAGTGTTTTGGTGTAGCCTCAATATCTGCTTTAATCTCCTTTCTTATTGTTGAATACACACCTTCAGGAAATACCTTTAAAACAATATTAGCTGGCGTTTTTGGCTTTTTAGTGTACTTTTATCTAATTAAAAAACTAAAATTGGTCTCCGATCTTGAATACGATCTTCTAGAAAAATCTTTCAAAAACATACCATATATTGGAAACTTACTTTTAAAAATATTAAAGATTTATACGAAGCTATGAAATAACTTGTCGTTTAGAATTAAGTTTCTTCTAAATAAATAGGAAGAAAATTTAATTTTTAAGGCTATGCACATATAGCCCAATGGTTTCCTTAATCAAGCTTAAAGTTATATCTTGTTCTCGTGTATTATTAAATAAGTTGGGTAAAAGAGAAGATCCCTGGATATTTGTGTATAACGAAAAAAAGATTGGGATATATAAGCTACTAAGCAGGGTAAATTTGTTCATTGAGAAGCTAAAGAAAGCAAGAATTCCGACAGTCATCGTAAACTTTTATCCCTATGAGCAAGATGAAGTTTCAATCAAAATGGAAGGTAGTAGCGAAAAAGATAGAATCAAAAAAAGGCATTATGCAATAACTCTGGAAAATATCCGAATTGAAGATGATAGGATATATTGCAGAATAAGATTGACGACTTGGGTATATTCGAACATGAGCAAGGTATACTATAGGGAAAAATATGGAAGAAATAGGAAAGGCTTCGGAGAAATAGTCTATAGAATAAAGGGAGTAGATTTAAATTCAGTTCCTCAAATATTGGAAAAAAGCTATAATAAGCTAAGAGAATCATATAACGAACTTCCTGCTTTAAGTTGATAATCTTTCTTAAAAATATGTCTCGTTAAGTTTAAGAAATTCTATTTGTTTCTTATATTGTGAAGGCTGTTATTTTAGCAGGAGGCTTTGCAACTAGGCTGTATCCTTTAACGCTTAATATTCCAAAGCCTTTGCTTAGGTTAAACGGAAAGGTTGTGCTTGATATCATAATGGAAAAATTGAGCGAGATAAAATTGGATAAAATTTATCTTACCATTAACGAAAAGTTTAGAAAGGATTTCGAAGAGTGGGTAAATGAGAGGAAGCATGAGAATATTGAAATCAAAGTTGAGAAAGCGATGAAAAATGAAGAGAAGCCAGGCGCTATATTGGCCCTTTCATATTTGATAGAAGAAATGAAGGGGCATGATTCATTAATAGTCGCTGCTGATAATGTTTTTACCGAGAGCTTGCAAAATATATTTAACTTTTTTAAGAAAGTTAATGCATCTACAATTGGAGTTTATGATTTAAGGAGTTTAGAAGAAGTAAAAAAGTATTCTTCAATCGTTTTAGATGAATCTAGCAAAATTGTAGAGTTTGAAGAGAAGCCAAAGAATCCAAAGTCTACATTGATAGGAACAGGAATTTATTTCATGAAAGAGGAAGACTTTCAAATTATAAATGACTATGTAAAAGCAGAGCCAGATAAGGATCATCTAGGCAATCTTATTGCTTGGCTTATAAAAAGAAAACCAGTATACGCTTATAGGCTTAGCGGAATATGGATAGATATTGGTTCTTTTGAAAGTTACGAATTGGCTAAAAAGCTATTTGGATAATCAATCAATCTCTATTCCTTTTTCTAAAGCTGTAAAGTATGCGAGAAGTTGTAAGGGCAATGTATATAGTATTGGTGCAATTAAATTGTGCATTTTAGGCATCTCAATGATCTCTTTTGATACTGATCTAATTTCTTCATCTCCTTCAGCACAAATTGACACAACGTAAGCTTCTCTTGCTGACATTTCCTGTATATTTCCAATTAACAATTTCCTTGTTTCATCTGGTGGAGCTACGAATACTACAGGAATGTCCTTTTCTATTAAGCTTATAGGTCCATGCTTGGATTCTCCTGCTGGATAGGCTATTGCATTCATTTTTGCCATTTCTTCAAGCTTTGTTTTCCCTTCAAGTGCAGTTGCATGACTTATTCCCCTACCAAGAACAAGGACGTATCCTTTTTTCGCTATGAACTTAGCTACATTTCTGATATTTTTATAGGTTTTTAAAATTACTTCGCTTGCTAAGCTTGGTAAATCCTTAATTTCATCCATGATTGTCTCTATTTCATCTTGCGAAATTTTTCCTCTCTTTTTAGCTAAAGTCAAAGCTAGGTATAAGTAGACTATTAGCTGGGATGTAAAGTCTTTTACTGAATATTTAGTCAAAGGTGATCCTGAATTTTGCACAATGTACGCTCTTGACATTCCAGTTAAAGGAGAGTATGCTTCGTTGCATAGAGCAAGAATTGTGCACGCTCTCATTCTTGCAAACTCCACAGCGCTTAAAATCTCTTTATCCCTTCCTGAAGGTGAAGAGAATAAAATTGTAGTATTGATATCAATTGAAGATCCAAACTGTTCAACAAATTCTGTAGCCAATGCAGGAAAAACTGTTATATTTGCAAGTTTTGAAAAATAGTAAGATGCAGCTACTGAGGCATTATAAGAAGAATGCATGGCAACGATAAAATTCTTTGGAGCTTTGTCTAGAAATTCAGATATCAATTCCAAATAAGGTCTTTGAACAAACATTACAGTTCTGAAAATTAAAGGTTGCTCCATTATTTCCCTTAAAACCATGTGTTCATATCCTAGCTTTTTGGCTTTAACTTCGTCCCATTCTGTTTCAAGTATTTGCTTTTCTACCTTTGAATTTTCATTTAAATTGTATATGCTAAAATTTTCCGAGTTTATTATTGCTAATTCATTTTCTTCAATTCTAACATACTTGTTTGTTTTTTGAACAAAAGAAGCTATTTCTGAAGATAAAAAGTTTCCTTCTTTTCCTAATCCTATAAATAGTGGTTGGCCTTTGTTTATAGCTATTATGGAATCTTCAAGCTTAGTTGTAATTAGAGCAACAGAAAAGCATCCTTCTAGCCTTTTAAACACTTCGGAAATTGACTTTACTGTATCGTTGCTGTATTCAATCGATCTTTCTATTGCATGGGCGATAACTTCTGTATCGGTCTTTGAAACAAATTTATGGTTACCTACAAGTTCATTTTTAAGTTCTAAGAAATTGCCTATAACACCATTTTGAACAACTGCTATGCTTTTCTTGCAATCCAATATAGGATGAGAATTAAATTCTGCAGGAGCTCCATGCGTAGCCCATCTCAAATGTCCAATTCCAACTTTTCCTTCTAATTTCTTAGATTCATCTGAAAAAACTTCATCGACTCTTCCTTTGTTTTTCTTTGCATATATTACGGAATTGTGAATTGTAGCAATTCCGCATGAATCATAAGGAGAGAATTCAAGCTTTTTCAATCCTTCAATCAATATATCATAAGCTTCTTTTTCTTTAAGTGCTGCACCAAATATTCTTGCCATTTACTTCAATTCGTATATTATCTTAATTGTTTTTAAAATTAACAAAGAATTTTAATTTGGTTAGCCATTATATAATGTGCTAAGTAAAATCATATATACAAAGGATTTTGCTGTTGCAACTGAGCATTACTATTCTTCGCTCGCTGCTTTTGAAGTTTTAAAAAAAGGAGGAAATGCTTTCGATGCTACTGTAGCAGCATCCTTTGCATTAACCGTTTTACAACCCCACTTGAACGGTTTAGGAGGAGACTTCTTTGCACTTGTTTATAGTTCTGAAGAAGATAAGATATATTGCCTAAATTCAAGCGGTTGGTATTATAGACGTGTAAGCTTAGAAAAGCTAATAGAAAGGAATTTTAGCTCAATGCCTACGCAAGGGGCTTTTTCTGCAGTTATTCCAGGTTACGCTAAGGGTATTTGTTCTTTACATGAAAGGTTTTCAAGTTTAAAATTGAAAGATTTGATTGAGTATTCAATAAAATATGCAGAACATGGTTTTCCTATTTCTGAAGGTTTAGAAAGCGCTATTAAGATAAATTCAGAATATTTAGCCCAGTGTGGCTTTCTTGATAGTTCAAAGTTTGTAGGGGGAAGATTACTGAAGCAACCTGAGCTTGCAAATACCTTAAAACAAATAGCTAATGAAGGGCCTAATGCTTTCTATGAAGGAAAAGTTGCAAAATGCATTGTTGACGAACTTTTAAAAAGGGGTGTTGAGGCTGATTTAGACGACTTTAAAGAATTTAAAGAAGAATGGGTTGAACCTCTTTCGATAGAATACAAAGGCTATAAAATATATGAAGTTCCTCCAAACAGTATGGGTGCAACAACTTTATCTATACTTAAGATAATCGAGGAAATGGATTTATCTAGGTTCAGTCCAGCTTCTGAGAGAAGAATATATGAAATGTTGAAGGCTTTCATTGCATCTTATAGTGCTACTGAAAATTATATCGGTGATCCAAAATTTGTAAAGTTCAATTTTGAGGAATACCTAAAGCTTGGAAAGAAAAATTATTCTGAACTTAAAATCCCAATCATTAACAATTTAGGTAAGGGAGATACAACGTATTTCTCAATTGTAGATAGCAAGGGAAACATTGTTTCGGCTATACAAAGCCTATTCCATCATTTCGGTTCAAAAATCTACATAAAAGATTGTGGTTTCTTCCTAAACAATAGGGCTTCGGCCTTTAAATTTAGTGGTCCAAATAAATTAGAGCCTAGAAAAAGACCTTTGCATACTTTATCTTCATTGATCTTAGAAAAAGACAGGCCAAGGATCGCTATAGGTACTAGTGGTGGATATTTTAGACCTCAGCAGCATTCTCAATTCGTAACTAACATAGTTAATTATGGAATGAAACTGAATGAAGCGATCGATTTTCCAAGATTCCTTTGGAACGGAGGAAAAAATTTGATAGTTGAAGAAGGCTTTTCAGATTTACAAAGTTTAGGATTTTTGTTAAGTTTACAGAAGTATCCAGGTAAAACAGGCGTTGCACAAGCAGTTGTATATGAGGATAATTACAGAGTAGCTGTATGTGATGTGAGAGGAGATGGGATTCCTTTAGGAGAATAACTTATTTTCTAGCTACAATAAAAGAATAAAGTTTAAATACCTATATTAAAGTAATAAAATGAGAGTGATGGAGCTGGAAATTCATTGAGATGTGTAAATTGTGGCAGGGAATATCCAGAAAGTATTTGGTTGTTCAAATGTTTAAGTTGCAATGGATTATTAGAAGCTAAGGTAAATCTAAAAATAAATCATGTAAACTTTCAAAGAAACGCAGATGGTATTTGGAGATTCCAAGATTTGTTGCCTAAAGTATCTGAGATTGTATCATTGAATGAAGGAAATACTCCTTTAATAAAATCAAGAGAATTTGAAAATCTATATTTCAAATTTGAAGGTTTAAACCCAACAGGAAGCTTCAAAGACCGTGGAATTAGTGTTGCAGTAAGCTTAGCTAAAAGCAACGGAATAAAAAAGATAATAGTAGCATCAACAGGAAATACCGCTGCATCAGCAGCTGCATATGCAGCTAGAGCAGGAATGGAATGCACTGTAGTGATACCAAAGGGTAAGGTTGCAAAAGGAAAATTATTTCAAACGATGTTACATGGAGCAAATATAATGGAAATTGAAGGGAATTTCGATGAAGCATTAAGTTACGTAATGGACAAAATTAAAGAAGAAAAAGAGACTTATCCGATAAATTCATTCAATCCTTGGAGAATTGAAGGCCAAAAAACTTTAAGCTTTGAACTTTACGAAAAGCTTGAAATTGTAGACAATGTAATAGTTCCTGTAGGGAATGCAGGAAATATTTCAGCAATATGGAAGGGCTTTAAAGAATTATACGAGCTTAAAATTATCGATAAAATGCCCAAAATGATAGGAGTACAAGCAGAAGGAGCTTCTCCTATAGCTGAAGCATGGGAGAAAGGTCTTGAAAAACCAATCTTCTTTGAAAAACCTGAAACTATAGCTACAGCAATAAGAATAGGAAAACCTGTTAACTGGCAAAAGGCTTTAAAGGCTGTAAGAGAATCAGGAGGAATTTTTGTTAAAGTTAAGGATGAAGAAATTATGGAAGCTCAGAAAAGACTTGCAAGACATGAAGGAATAGGAGCTGAACCGGCTAGTGCAGCAGCATTTGCTGCTTTCTTAAAGGTAAAAAGAAGAAACTTAATAAACAAATATCAGAAAACAGTAGTTGTATTAACAGGTCATGCTTTGAAAGATCCAGCTTAAAATGAGATTATGGTCTATACATCCTAAATATCTTGATAGGATTGGATTAATTGCATTATGGCGAGAAGGATTGCTAGCAAGAAAGGTTTTAGAGGGCAAAACAAAAGGATACAAAAACCATCCTCAACTGATAAGGTTCAAAAACACGAATAATCCTATTTCCTTCATTGATACGTATTTATACTTCGTTTATGAGGAAGGATTAAAAAGAAATTATTCATTTTCCATAGAAAAAATAAGTACTTTTGACTTGAATTTGAAACATAGAATCCCTATAAAAAGAGGCCAAGTGGAATATGAGTTTAAACTTCTTCTTCACAAGCTATACGAAAGAAGCAAAACCGATTACGAAAGAATTAAAAATGTCATAAATATAGATTTGAATCCTGTTTTCTATGAAGTTGAAGGAGGAATAGAAAAATGGGAGAAAATAAAAAATTATATCATACAATAGAACGTTTTATTTAGTTGCTTTAAAGTATAAGCAAACAATATGGCTCTTTTTTACAATCTCAGGAAATTTTTTTACATTAAATCTTCTTTAAACAAAGTTTTTTAGTAAACCATACATATTTAGTTATGCAACATTTGATTGTACCTATAATAACTCCTTTTACAAAGGATAATAAAGTAGATACAAAAAAGCTGAAAGATCATGCAAAAAATTTACTTGAAAAAGGAATTGACATTTTCTTTTTAAACGGGACAACTGGTTTGGGGCCTTCTCTATCCTCAGAAGAGAAAAAATCGAACTTAGAAGCTCTATATGAAGTAACGAATAAAATAATTTTCCAAATAGGCGGCCTAAATCTGCAGGAAATAATTTCTTTAGCAAAGTATGCTTCAAAATTTGATATAATAGGAATTGCTTCTTATCCTCCCTATTATTATCCTAGATATGGTGAAAACTGGGTTAAGAAATACTATGAAGCACTATGCGAAGCAAGCGAAAGACCTGTTTATATTTACAATTATCCAGGCGCTACTAATATTGATGTAGAACCAAAGATTGTTGCTCAATTGCCTGAGAAGGTATCAGGAATTAAAGATACTAATCAAGATTTGGCCCATTCATTGGAATATAAAAGATTGATTCCAAGGCTAAGAGTTTACAACGGCTCCGATACTCTGGTTTTTTCATCCTTAGCAAGTGAGCTTGATGGCGTAGTAGCAAGCTGTGGAAATTATATTCCTGAAGCACTTGTTAATATTAGAAGATTAGTTAATGAAAATAAGAGATTCGAGGCTATAAAAATTCAGTTTTTGATCAATAAACTAGTAAGTGTTGCAAGAAAATATGGTCAGCTCTCTGCAAATTATGTCCTGGTAAAGCTTGTTCAAAAGTACGATGTCGGTTTCCCTAGAGAACCAATATTTCCTTTAAATAATGAAGAAGAAAGCATGCTAAAAAAGGAAGCTGAACCAATTATTCACGAGTTAATCAATGTCTAAGATAGTAGCAATAGGAGAACCCTTAATTCAGTTTAATGCTGTAACAAAAGGACCATTAAGGCATGTTCATCTTTTTGAAAAGCATATAGCTGGCTCAGAAGCTAACTTTTGTGTTGCATCTACAAAAATAGGCCACGAATGTACTTTGATAGCTAGGGTGGGAAAAGATGAATTTGGGATTAACATAGTAGAATGGCTAAAAGGGAAAGGAGTCAACGTTAATTATATAAAATTCGATAATGCACCGACAGGAATTTATTTCATTCAAAGAGGTTATCCTGTTCCAAATAAAAGTGAACTAATTTATTATAGAAGAGAAAGCGCAGGTAGCAGACTCTCTGTAGATGATATCGACGAAAAGTTGATTAAAGAAGCTGATCTTGTTCACTCAACTGGAATAACACTGGCAATAAGCAAATCTGCAAGAGAAGCTGTTTTTAAGGCTTTTAATATAGCAAGAAGAATTTCCTTCGATACAAACATTAGATTGAAACTTTGGAATAAGGAAGAAGCAAGGATAGAAATTCTGAAATTATTAAGGAAAGTCGATTTCCTTATAACAGATTACGATGACTCTAAAATTTTATTCAATGAGGAAGATCCAGATAAATGTTTTAAAATATGTTCAGAAATTGGTGTTAAGACTTTAATCTTCAAATTGGGAGCGAAGGGCGCAATCCTTTATCATGAAGGATCAAAATATTTTGCAAAAAGCTATCAAGTTCCGGTTGAAGATCCAACAGGAGCAGGAGATGCGCTAGGTGCGGTAACGATATCATTACTTCTTAAGAATTTTGATCCTGAAAAGGCAATAAAATTTGGTGTAGCAGCAGCAAGCCTTGTAATAATGGTTAGGGGAGATCAAGAAAACCTCCCTACCATCGAGGAAATTGAGAAATTTATACAAGTATTTGAAAGCTAAATTTAGTTAAAATATGTTGTTCTATATTTAATTCTTTAAGATGAAACTTTTCAGCAATTTCTTTGATGAAATTCTTATTGAAGAAGAGGTTCCTAGATTTAAAACTTACTTAGCTGGAGAATGGTTTGCTGGAGAAGAATGGTATAACATAAAAAGTCCAATAGATCTAAAGCCTATAGCTAAAACTCCTAAAGTTCCTAAAGATAAGCTATTCGAAGTTTTGAATAAAATTCATACAAAAGGCAAATGGTCAATAAGAGATACGCCAGGGGAAAAGAGACTTGAAATTTATAACAAAATTGCTGGATTGCTAAGAGAATTGAAGGAGGACTTTGCAAAGGCTATAGTATTGAATGCAGGAAAAACGTTTTTTTCAGCTAGAGGTGAAGTAGAAGCATGCATAGAAAGGCTATCTAGAGCTGATCTTGATGTAAGAAAGGCTTATGGAGAATACATTCCTGGAGACTGGAGTAGCGAAACATTGGAAACTGAAGCGATAGTTAGAAGGGAACCTCTAGGAATTGTTTTCGCAATTGTTCCTTTCAATTATCCTCTATTTGATACTGTAAACAAATTTGTTTACTCCACAGTTATAGGTAATGCAATCATCATCAAACCTCCTTCAGTTGTTTCCTTACCAACATTACTTTTCTCAAAGGTAGTTGAGAAGGCAGGTTTTCCTGAAGATTCTTTCGCAGTTATAACAAACTCTCCTAAGGATTTATACGGGATTTTGCAGGATAACAGGATAGGAGCAATTTCTTTAACAGGCAACACATCCACAGGAAAAGCGGTAATAAAAGAAGCTGGAATAAAGCAGTATGTTCTTGAACTAGGCGGTGGAGACGTTGCTATAGTTCTTGATGACGCCGAAATTGAGCATAGCGCTAAGAGGATAGCGATTGGAATATACAGTTATTCAGGACAAAGATGTGATGCAATAAAGTTAATTTTAGCTTATGAAAACGTTTACGATAAATTGAAGGAAGAAATTAGGAATGAATTGAGCAAAGTAGTTGTAGGTGATCCAAGGGATCCAAAAACTATGATGGGGCCTTTGATAGATGAAGAAGCAGCAAATAAGTATGAAGAAGCTATTAAAGATGCTATTGAAAAAGGTTGCCAAATTGTTTACGGAGGCAAGAGATTTAATTCTAACTACGTTTTACCAACCTTGATAGAAGCAGAGAAGAGTAATTTGAAAAATCTCTTACTATACAAGGAAGAGGTTTTTGCACCTGTCTCATTGATAGCAAAAATTAAAGATTTGAATGAAGCCATTGAAATCTCAAATGGAAGAAATAGCGGCTTAGATGCTGCAATCTTCGGAAAGGATATAAACAAAATAAGAAAACTAATCAGATACTTGGAAGTTGGAGCAATTTACATTAATGATTATCCAAGACACGGAATAGGATACTTCCCGATTGGAGGAAGAAAGAATTCAGGAATAGGAAGAGAAGGAATTGGATATACAATCGAATATGTTACTGCTTATAAAACGGTGATTTATAATTACAAAGGAAAGGGGATTTGGGAATATTTGTGAATTTTTATGAAGTCATTGTCAAATTGAACGCTTTCTTAAAATTCCTTTCTATAATTTTCAGCATATCCTTTATTTCAACGCCTTTTATCCTACAGATTTCTTTGAATACCTTCTTTATATCAGTAGGCTCAAGCATCCTGTTCATATAAACATATCCTCCATCACTTTCCGTTAAGATTATATCTAAAGGAGCTTTTTCAAGAACATTTCTGTGTTTTTCTTTGAAAATAAAAGATGGGTTTATAGTAATAAAGTATCCAGCACCTTCAATATCTTTAATTAGTTCTATTGGGCCATTGTACCAGTGCAAAATCGCCCTTTTTGTGTCGTTTCTTATTAGCAATCTAAAGGCTTCATTCCATGCAGCGTATGCATGAACGTTCAAAGTCTTTTCTTTTTCCTTTGATTCCTTAACAAATTCAAGAAATATTTTTATTTGCTTTACTCTCGAAACATTTGAATACTTAAAGTCAATTCCAACTTCTCCAATGAAGTCTGCCTTCTCTATTAGGCTTATGACTTTTTTCAAACTCTTTTCATCAATATACCAAGGGTGCATTCCAACACCTTTTAGAACATTTTTTGACTTGAATTTTAGGGTCTTTAAAGAAGTTGGATAATCAATTGAAACAGCAGCTATGAAGAAATTCATGTAAGTTTTATTCAGGTTATAATAGTGACAATGAGCATCGTAATAAACCATCAAGTTAATGTCATATTTAATATCTAATAATAATTTCTTTAATTAAATGCTTAAGAGATTAGAACTTTCAAATCCAAGAAAGATTGGAAAGTTAACGTTAGGTAAAGAAATATTGTTTTGTGCACCTGTTACAAAAATCAATAGTAAGGTTGAAAGGAAAATCTTACAATATTCAAAAAATGGCGAGGTAGACATATACGAGGTAAGATATGATTACTTTGTTTCAAAAAATGTAAAGATTTCCAAGATTTTAGAATTTTTTAAAAGCAATCAAGTTCCATATATATTTACGTTCAGGAGTAAAGAAGAAGGAGGAAAATCACATTCAACGGATAAAGATAGAATAGCCGTGTTTTATGAAGCATTAGATTACGAGCCTGCTATGGTTGATATAGAATATAAATCATTAAGTAAAAATGAAGAATTTAAATCCCTTGTCAAGGAAATTAAAAAAGCGTCGGCTTTAATACTATCGTATCACAATTTCTACACTACGTTAAATTTAAGAAATTTGAAAGAAATAGCAGTTTCATGCTTCAAAGAAAATCCTGATGTAATAAAAATAGCAACATTAAATAGAACCTTTAAAGATCTTCTTATCCTAATGCAGCTTTCTTATTGGATGAGAAAAACCTTTAAAATTCCTCAAGTTGTGATAGGAATGGGAAGGATTGGAGCAATTTCTAGAATTATGACGTCATTATTGGGTTCGGATATAATATATGTAAAGTTATTTGAAAGAACAGCAAAGGGGCAACCTAATATAGAACAAATTAAATTGCTCTTTAAGATTTTAGAAAGTCTCTAAATGCGATTTATTCAATCAATATCGAATTTGCGTATAAATTTAATAAAATTAAAACAGTTTATAACCCACTTAAATGAGCATTGATCTATACAATGAATTAGCTAAAAGAGCAAAATACTTTTTCAAGATTAGCAGGAATGACGCTATAAATAATCGCTACGACATTGCATTATTTCATTTAGAACAAGCTTTGCAATTAGGAGTTAAAGCTTATCTATTAAAAGAGAAAGGCGATTTTCCTAGAATACATGATTTAAGCGAATTGATAAATTTAACGAATTGCGAATGTTTGATTATGTTACAAAGAAATAGATGGTACATCTTGCATATTCTCGAGGATGCATACATAGGATCAAGATATTTATTAAGGAAGTATGATAAAAAAGTATATAGAAGTGCAAGAAATTTTGTAAGGGAGGCATTAAAATGTATGAATATTATAAACGCCTGAAGAAGATCAATGAGGATTTTGTAGAAAACAGGGAAAAATATTTTTTAATAATAAAAGAAATAGTGAAGAAATATGAAGGAAAAGCATACCTTTTTGGCTCATTTTTAAAAGGTAGCGCAATAGCTGCAAGTGATATAGATATATTGATAGAAATACCAAATAACGTTTATTGGGCTGACGTATTAAACGATCTCAAAAGTAAAATCAATAATCCAAAGTTTGAATTTCATGTTTACAATAAAGAAGAAGCTGAAATAATTAAGAAATTAATAAAAAATTATAAAGAAATTTAAAAAATTACTTTTAGCAATATTCTTTATGTTTCTAATGTGATCTTATTTTAATATTTTAAGTTCATTGAATTTATATAATTAATATTACTATTGAAATTATTGGATATCGAATTCATATCCTTTTTTATTTTGTAGCCTATTCCTGGAGTTTCAGGAGGCTTAACTACTCCTTTTTCAGCGAAAAGTATTGCTGTTCTCTTATGGCAATTGGAACATTAGTTGATTTCTTTATATTCTTATATTCTTCGAAATTATCCGGCGCAACAGGTTCCTCTATCTAATATGGGTCATATTTTTCCCATCTTTTTATCATTTTTATAGCTAGTTCTGTAGAATAACTTCCGTTCAAATCAACCATTAACTTAATATCGGGCCCTATTGCTTCTCTTACCAAAACATTTTAAAATAATTTGTTATTCAAAATGCTCTTAATGAAAAAATATTAAACAAAATTAAAAGCCTGAATTACATTTTAATCATGTGGATATTATAGGCAAGCTCTCGAAAATTTTGGATAAGGATTCGTTGCTGACTAAAAAGGAAGAACTTATTCCTTATTCAAGGGATGCTTCTTTTTTCCAAGGAGCATTACCTTTAGCTGTAGCAATTCCAAACAATGTTAAGCAATTATCAGAAATAATGAAAATTTGTTATGATGAAGAAGTGCCGGTTTATGTAAGAGGCGGTGGTTCTTCTTTGACAGGTTCTTCTGTTCCTTTAGAAAATAGCATTGTAATTAGCATGATGAAATTTGATAAGATTCTTGAGCTTGATACAGTTAGCAGGTATGTAGTTGCTGAAGCAGGAGTAAGACTCGAAAATTTAAACGCCTATTTGGGAAAATATGGATATTTCTATCCTCCTGATCCAGCAAGTTCTATAGCATCTACTGTGGGAGGTACTTTATCAACGAATGCAGGTGGTTTAAGGGCTGTTATGTATGGGGCTACAAAGGAATGGGTTCTTGGAATGGAAGTTGTTCTTCCTAATGGAGAAATAGCTCAGTTTGGTGGAAAAGTTCTTAAAAGGTCTTTAGGTTATGATTTAACTGCTTTGATGATAGGTAGTGAAGGAACCTTAGCAATAATAACTAAAGCTATTTTAAAAATTGCTACAAAGCCTAAGAAAGTTGGAAGAATTCTTGCATATTATGATTCGATTGAAAAAGCTGGTGAAGCTGTTGCAAAGATAAAAGAAGAGGGATTCACACCTTTAATAGCTGAATTTATGGACAAAGTTGCGATGGAATCAATTAAAAAGGCTAAGGGAATCAGTTATCCTGAAAATTCAAACGTAATGCTGATTATCGATCTTGTTTCATACGATGAAAAATCTTTAGAGACTCAATTAGAGTATGCCCACAAAATTTTATCTACATTTAATCCTGTTCAGATAAAAGTAACAACAGATCCATATGAAATGGAAAGAATATATCTTGCTAGGAAAGGTATATTTTCTTCAGTTTTACTTGAAAGAGAAAGGCCTGAACAATATATGATAAGTGGGGATATTGTTGTTCCTCCTTCAAAGCTACCTCAAACTTTAAGAGAAATTGAAGAATGCAATAAAAAATTTGGATATAAAATGTCTCTGTTAGGACACATAGGAGATGGAAACATACATATTCTTATCTTTACTGATCCATCGAATAAAGAAGAAATTAAAAAAGCTGATGATTTTCTTTTAGAAACAGGAAAAATTGCTTTAAAGTATGGCGGTAGTGTTTCAGCTGAACATGGAATAGGTCTTGAAAAAAAGAGGCTTCTAATAGAAGAATTTCAACACAAAAATTCTATGGTTAACCTAGAATTAATGAAGCAGATTAAGAAAGTGTTTGATCCTAAAAATATATTAAACAGGGGTAAGCTCTTTGACTAATCTTTTTGAAGATCTTGAAAAGGAAGCAAGTAAGTGTATAAATTGTGGATTTTGTGATTCTGTTTGTCCAACCTTGCCTGCTTCTGGATATAAAGCAAACATTAGTGCCAGAGGCAGGGTCAATCTTGCAAATAGCATAATAAAGGAAATAAAGAGTAGGGGAAAGTTTGAACTAAATATAAGTGAATCTTATTATTCATGTTTAACATGCTATGCTTGCTTAGAGGTTTGTCCTGCTGGCATAAATGCAGGAAAAGTAAGCGAATTGGGTAGAAAGATAATAGTAAAGTATTCAAAAAACCAAAGAAATATTATTGCCGATGTTATAGTTAAAAACATAATTAAATATAAAGATCCACTTGGATTAACCAAGGAATGCTCAAGTTGGGCTGAAGGTGTTAGCTTTGACAAAAGTAGCAAAAACCTTCTATATACAGGTCATATGTATCAGCTAATGGCTTATAGCAAGGGCATTGAAGATTTTATTCTTAAAAGAAAAAGGCTGTTTAATTTGTCAACGAAAGTTATCAGTATTTTTCCATCCTTGATAAAAATATCAAGATTCTTTTATAAGAAGGAAATCAAAGAAAAAATGGAATCATCGTTAAAAAATATTGTAAACTTGTTAAAAATGAGTGAAATAGATTTTAAGTATGAAAAGGATGAACCATATCCTGGAACGCTCTTGCTAGATTATGGGTATGATGAAGAGTTTGCTAAGTATGCAAAAGAGGTTACTGATTATTTTAAAAGTAAAGGGATTGAAAGAATTATAGTAATTGATCCGCATACTTACGAAATATTAAAAATTCATTATCCTAGATATGTCAAAGATTTCAACTTTGAAGTAGTTTACTATTTCGATCTATTGGATAACTTAAAATTTGAAAAGATTGAAAAAGAAATAACTTACCACGAACCATGTCATTTCATAAGAAGGTTAAATTATACGAAACATAGAGATTTTTTAAAGGAGAAGTCGATTCTAAAATTGCCTTTACATTCAGGTAGAAATACGATGTGTTGTGGAGGTCCAGATGCAATGCTCTACAAGGATATCTCGGATAAGGTGGCCGAAAACAGATTCAAAGAATTGGAAGAAACAAAGGCTGAATACATCGTCACTTCTTGCCCTGTTTGCTTTGCTAATTTATATAAAAGTAATTCGGTAATAGATTTCTCAAGTTTCTTAATTTTATCTTTAAAGAATATGAAAGTATAACATTAGATTTAAGTATGTTGCTGAATTATAATTTCTAAAGCCATGAAATACGTATGTCCAAGCTGTAGAAGGAGGCTTAAAAAGAGTCATTATTCAATTCATGTAGCTGCCTGTAAAACTCCACCACCTAAACATGTTATGATAAGCAGCAGAGGTCCTAGAACCTTTATATGCAGAAAATGCGGTGCTAGAATTCAGGGTAGAAGAAATTATAGAAGGCATATGAAAGAAGCCCATTAAATGGAGGTATTAGAGAAAATAATAAATTATGGTATAAAGTTAGGTTCAAATTTTGTTGAAGCTAGGTTTGAACGAAATTCAAATTTAACCATAACTTACGTTGATGGAAAACCTAGAAACATTAAACAAGGTTCTGATAAGGGTATTTCTATAAGAATTTATTACAAAGGTGCATGGGGGTTTTCTGCTATAAATAATGAAAATGAAGAAGCAATCGAAAAAGCTATTTCGAATGCCTTTAAAATGGCCAAGATAGCTTCAGAAAAAATTGTTTCCTTTAAAGAAATTAGAATACCAAAAGTATATTCAGTTAAAAGCGAAATTAAACAGAGAGTTCCCTTTGATAATGTTTCTCTTGAAGATAAGTTGGAGATTGTTAAAAAAATTTGCGATGACATTGAAGAGGTAAAAGAAATAAAAAGTAGTACTGTGAATTACAGCGAAAACGTTGATGAAAAGTCTATTGCGAATTCCTATGGATTACACGTTGAGAAAATTGAGCCTTATCTTCACTTAAGCTCTATCGCTATAGGATATGAAGAAGGGAAAAGATCAAGGGGGTATGAAGCAATAGGCTCAACAGGAGGATTTGAAATAATTGAAGAAAAGAAAGGTATCGAAATAGGTAAAAAGGTTTCTGAAAAAGCTAAAATGCTTTTAGAAGCAAAGGGAATTAAGCCAGGGGTTTATGATTGCATCATAGATCCAATTCTAGCAGGTGTTTTCGCACATGAAGGAATAGGCCATCCTTCGGAAGCAGATGCCATAGTGGAAAATAATTCGATTTTAAAGGATATGCTAAATAAAAAGATTGCTTCAGAATTAGTAACAATAAAAGATAATCCATTGATCAAAGGAACCTATGGAAATTACGAATATGATGATGAAGGAATAATTGCAAGGGAGAAAGTAATAATAGAAAAGGGAATATTAAAGGAATATTTGAACAATATTGAAACCGCAATAATTCTTAATCATCAACTTAACGGTTCAAGTAGAGCTTCATCTTATTTTAATGAACCAATTGTTAGAATGAGCAACATTTATTTTGAAAAAGGAGACCTTAGCTTTGAAGAGTTGGTTGAAAATACAAAGAATGGATTATATTTAAAAGGATTCGTCTACGGCTACGTTACTCCTAATAACGGCCAATATACATTTAAATGTGAATATGGATACGTGATTGAGAAGGGCGAAATAAAATATCCTATAAGAGAAGTATCAACGAGTGGCCAAATTCTTGAAACATTGTTGAAGGTTGATGCTGTAGGTAAAGATTTGAAAATTGAAGGTGTTGGACATTGTGGTAAAGAAGGTCAGTATGTAAGGGTAGGAGATGGTGGTCCTCATTTGAGAATTAGGAAATTGGTCGTAGGTGCTGTAGAATGAGCGAAGTATTGGAAATTTGTGATAAAGCAATAAAGATAGCTGAAAAATACGATATAAGCGAAGTTGAAGCGTTTTCTTCTTTTTCATCTAGCATTGAAATTGGTATAAAAAAGAAGGAATTGAAAATACTTAGGAGTAAATTGGATAAAGGAATTGGAATAAGAATATCTAGGAATAAATCAATCGGTTTCTCTTTCACTTCAGATTTTTCTAAAATTGAAGAAGCAGTAAAATTTGCATACAAAATAGCGAAGAATTCACCTCAAGATCCAGATTTCAGATCTTTCAATGAAGTAAAAGCTAGGGGAAAACTTAACTTCTTGATAGATAATGAAATCAAAAGCATGGATGTTGAGAAACCTTTGCAAATTATGGCTGATGTTTTAAAAGTTGATTTGGATTCTAGAATAATTTCCTTGAATTCTGATTTATCCATTGCTTATTTACAGATTGGAATTGCAAATTCAAACGGTATAGAATGCAATGATGAAGCAACCTTTTCAGAATTTTCGGTTGAAGTTTCTTCTAAAGATGGGGACAACTACGCCGGTTCATTTGATTTTCATGTTTCAAGGAGTCTTAATTCATTGGATGCAATAAGCTTGGTGAAAAGTACTTGCCATTCAGCAGTAAAGAACTTAAATAAGTCAAAAATTGCTTCAGGAAAGCTTCCAGTTTTGCTGGATCCCATAACTACAGCAAACATAGTTGGTTCGAGTATTTCACAAGGGCTTAATGCTGAAAATATACAAAGAAAAAGAAGCTTTTTGTCCGAAGATATAGGCAATGAGGTCTTCTCTGATAAATTAACGATAGTAGATGACGGAACACTCTATGAAGGAATAGGTAGCATGAGCTTTGATGCTGAGGGATATCCATCAAGAAGAAATGATCTCGTTAAAAAAGGTAAGATTGTTTCTGTAATGCACAATAGCTATACTGCTAAAAAAGAAAACAGAGAAAGCACAGGTAATGCTGTAAGAGGGGGAGATTTTTGGAATTATCGAAGCTTACCCTCAATATCGGCAAGAAATTTAATTATTGAAAGAGGAAGTAAAAGCTGGATGGAAATTTTGTCTGGAATTAAAAAAGGAATATATGTAAGATATACAGGAGACTCACCCAACACAGTTACAGGCGAATTCACAGGAATAATTAATGAGGGCTACTACATTGAAGAAGGAGAAATAAAGTTTTCAATCGTTGAAGCAACTTTTTCAGGAAAGCTTAAAGATATTTTAAGAAACATTGTTGAAGTTAGTATGGAAGATAGGTATGTAGGCAATATAAGATCCCCTTATATTCTTATTCAAGAAGTCTCAATAGGAGGTATAAGCTAGAAAAATAAGAATTGAATTGCTATTGCAAATATATATGTTGCTAAGAATGCAAATCCTTCTATTTTTGTTATTTTCCTATCCAACATAAATACAGTAGCAATGATTCCTACAACCAAAGCTAATATAGCCTCCATCATACCTGTGTAGCTAAACGAAACTTTTCCTCCTAATAGAAAATAATGAAGAACTACAAACATTGTTATCAAAAAAGAGCTGTTGAGAATTTTAGAACCAAATATTGTGCCTATCATTATATCCACGCTTTCTCCACCTTTTCTTGCTAGAAAAACAAGTGAAGCTTTTTCAGGCATTTCAGCAGCTAAAGGCGAGAGGATCAGCGCAAGCACAATCGCAGGTATTCCTAAGTTTATTGCAATATTGTTCAATGATGAGGTAAATGTCTCGCTCAAAATAACCAATCCAACAGTTCCTATAATAATGAATAAAATGCTTGCATAAAGTTTAGAACTAGAAGTTCTTTTACCATTAGAGTCTACGCTTGTTTCAAGAACTTCAAGTTTTCTTTCTTTGCCTGCCAAGTATATGTATATTATATACATCGATAAGAACACAATTGCATCATATATTTCAAATCCGTCTAGATACGTAACAGGGATTAAGATTGATAAAACTAGGAAAATAATTATATCATTTTTAAACTTTGACAAATTAATTGATTTTAAAGGTTTTAAAGAAAATCTGGTGGTAGAAGCAAGAATAAATATTGAAATTCCTAAGCTCATCATAAGTATGTTGCTTCCAAGTATTGCACCTAAACCTACATCTGGAATGTTTAAAATTACAGAATAAGCTACAACAAGGAATTCTGGAAGTTCTGAAGAAATACTTAATAAAATTCTTCCTGTAAACCTTCTTCCTATCAATTTTCCAATAAAATCGCTTCCTTCAGCCAATAAATATCCAAGAATAATTATTCCTATGAAAGAGGCAATGAATTCAAGTAACTGCAATTTACAAATTATAGATTGTTACAAGTTTTAATAAAGTTTCTATTTCAACTTCGGCATAAGTTCTCCATCCTAATTTAATAGTATCATTTTCATCGATTTCTAAATAGCCTTTTTTTATAAACTTGTCAAGATATCTTTTTGATTTTGTTTTTGATATTTTTTTATTCAAGAAATCCATCAAATCTTCATAACTGCATCTGTTATTTTTTGAAACTAAATAAAGTATGCTTGCAGACAAAGCAGAGAGCTCTTCCATATTAAACTGACCCTTAAGGGGTGTTGAAACCAATGGATCTGATGTTACTATATAAAAATGCGCCCTATCATAATCTTGTAAAGTAGGATTCTCAACTTTTCCTTGAAATACGATGTTGATTTTAAGGCCAAACGTTTCAAGTTCCTTATTCAGTAAATTTGCTATAAAAGGATACTTTGTTCCTATTATTCTTCTCAATTCAAAGCCCTTTGCACCGGGGACATTCCTTCTTTGAACTAATAAAAAGATAAGCATTTTCTTCATTTTATTGAAAATCGTTAATCTTCTTTTCTCTGCTTTTTTACTGCTCATGTTTTCAACCTAAATATAATGCTATAATTGCGCTTTGAGGGCCCTTTCTCAATTAAAATCTCCTCATTGCTTTCTGAAACATGCAATTTTCCTTGAGCTATAAGGAATGAGATGAAATAAAGAAATCTAACTCTTTCTTTAGCATTCATATTTTCCATTTCCTTCGTCAAGTTCAATGGTAATTTTTTCATCAAGTCGGTTTCAAATTCTTCTAGCTCTTTAATGAAATTTTTATCTTGGACGTAAATATCATTCGCGGATATAAACCCAATTTCGGTTTCATAGCTTTTCTTTTCAATCTTTATAGGATTCTTAGCAAACCAATACTCGTAGCCTGATTTTATTGAATCTGAATTTATAAAGTTGGTTGAAGCAACCGGGTGCAAACACAGCTCGATTAATCTGCTAAATTCATAAACTGAAAATTTCTCAAGCTTTTCAGCTAATCTTTTAGGTGATATAAAAAGCGATGAAGTTCTTTCGTAAAGTAATCCTGCTTGCTCTTTTACAACAGTTGCTATGTGGTCCATAGCTTCAGCATCTTTACTTAGTTCTTCAATGGTTCTAATCTTTTTGAATATTTGGTTAAGCTTATTTAGAAGTTCTGCTACGTTTACTTCAAATGGATCCTTTTTTCTTTGTATTACGTATGTGATTTCTTCAATTATCTTGTCAATTTCAGCGTTACTATTTTCTTTCATTGTTTAGGATTAATATACCAAAGAGAACCAAATTTGGAATCCTCAATTTCTACTCCAATTTCTTTCAATTTGCTTCTAATTAAATCAGATTTCTGAAAGTTTCCTTCTTTCCTTAATTTATCCCTTTCTTCTAACAACATTTCAACAATCCAAAACAGTTTAGATATATCTATTTTTATTTCTCTGCTATACAAATCGCCAAAAATTATATTTGCAATTGGATCGATCTTTTCAAGTATTATTTTAGATGAACTTGAACTAATGAAACCGTTGTTTTCAATGTATTGTAGAATATCCTTGGCTATATCATTCAAGGCCTTTATTGCAAGGGGAGTATTAAGGTCATCATTCATTGATTCTATGAAAGCCTCTATATTCCTTTGAATGTTCTCTATAAGTTTTTCTTCATTCTTTCCTTGAACATTTCTTAGAATGAATAACTGAAGATATTGAACTGATTTCCTTATTCTGTTAACTAAAAGTTTTGCCTCTTCTAATCCTTTCTCATCATATAAAAGCTGTTTCCTGTAATGGGTTTGCAACAAATAAAGCCTTAAATTCGAAGCACCATGTTTCTTCACAGCATCTCTTAGATAAATTAGCCTTTTATAAGATTTGGACATTTTTTCTCCTCCTATTAAAACATGCCTTGTATGAAGCCAATATTTTACGAACCTTTTCCCTGTAGCAGCTTCGCTCTGTGCAATCTCATTTTCATGATGTGGAAATATATTATCCTCACCTCCTGTGTGAATATCGAAACTTTCACCAAGATATTTCATGGACATTGCTGAGCATTCTATGTGCCATCCAGGCCTTCCAATCCCCCATGGTGAATACCAGTATGGTTCATCAGTTCCAGTTCTCTTCCAAAGAGCAAAGTCGCCTAGGCTTTCTTTATCATATTCATCGAGTTTTATTCTTCCACTCGCACCTGCCTTCAATGCACTGGGATTTATTCCTGAAAGCTTTCCGTATTCCTTAAATTGAGATATTTTAAAGTAAACTCCATCTTCACTTAAGTAAGCATAGCCTTTTTCAATTAACTTTTGTATAAGCTCAATCATTTCTTGGATATGTTGCGTAGCCATAGGATGAACATCTGCCCTAAGCAAACCAATCGATTCTCTATCTTCAAAGTAAGCCTTGGTGTATTTTTCAATAAGTTGCTGGAAGCTTATTTTTTCTTCTTTTAACCTTTTTAATATTTTATCATCGATAGAAATATCTGTAATGTTTGAGACGAAAAAAACTTTATAGCCTAGAAATCTAAGATATCTTACTAAGACATCCCATACTATGTATGTCCTAGCATGACCAATATGCATATAATCATTTACGGTTAAACCGCATGCGTATATTCCAACACTTTCTTTGTTTAAAGGTTGAAATTCCTCAATATCTTTATTTAAAGTATTGTAGATTCTCAGTTTTGACTTATTAACAAAGGTTACCACCTTGCATAAATAAATTTGTGAAAATCGGAATATTTATTTTTAGCAATTACATTAACGCTTTTAGATTCCTTATAATTTCTTCTGTAAATTCCTTATTACTACTTTCCTTTATATCAGCGATACCTGCATTTCTCAATATTCTTACCATATCGTAAGTTAAAACTTTCTTTTCTTCTAGGGTTTTGAATATGGCTTTTTCAATAAGTTCAGCTTTTTCATTTAATCCTATGTATCTGAGCATACTCGTAGCTGTTAACATTTCCGCTGTTGGATTAACTTTCCATTGATTTGTATACTTGGGTGCAGAACCATGAACAGGTTCAAATATCGCATATTTGTCCCCTATATTGCTACTTGGGGCAACACCGAGGCCTCCTATCAATCCAGATATTAGGTCGCTAAGTATGTCTCCCATTAGGTTCGTAGTAACTATAACATCATAGTCTTTTGGTCTCAAAACAAGTTGCATGGCCATATTATCAACGAGCATTTCTTCCTTTTCTAGTTCAGGATAATCTTTAGCTACCTCTCTAAATACCTCTAAAAACAATCCTCCTGTAAGTTTTAGTACATTCGCTTTTGTAACTACTGTAACTTTTTTTCTCTTATTTTTTCTTGCATATTCAAAGGCAAATCTTATTACCCTTTCACTCCCCTTTCTCGTTACAACTCCTATTGTTTCAGATGCAACTCTTTCTCCTGCAGCCAGTATATCGTGTTCGATTCCTGCATAGAATTCCTCAGTTGCTTCCCTTACTAATACTATATCAATGTTCGAATATCTTGGGACATCGTGGTAAAGCCAGCTTACAGGCAATGATTTAGCAGGCCTAACAACTGCATATGTATCAAAGTATTTTCTCAATGTAACATTAACACTTCTATATCCAGTACCTATAGGTGTTGTAAGTGGACCTTTTAACATTACATTATATTTTTTCAATTCCTGAAGAAGCTCTGCAGGTGCTGGATCATTATATTTTTTTATCGCAGGTTCTCCAAGTTCAAAAACCTCAAATTCTATTGGGACTTCTGCAGCTTCAAGAACCTTTAATGTTAAGCTTGTTACTTCAGGACCTATTCCATCTCCAGGTATTAAAGCTACCTTATGTGTTACCATGAAATTCTTTATCGCAAATTATTATAAATTTATTGTTCAAAAAATTTGAACTAAAATAAGCGTCTATATGAAAGAATGGCTTCAACAATGAATATAATTGAGGAAGAAACCAATAAAATACTTAAAACAAAAACATCAATTAATGAGACGCCGTAAAACAGAATTCTAATTACATAGTAAACAGAAAGAGCCAAATAAAATAATCCATAGAAGATCATTCGTGGAATAAGAAAGGAGCCAACTTTTACAAGATGGCTTATAATTTCTGGTTTTTGGGAATTAGATAAATAGTATTTTCCCTTGCTTTCATAAACAAGACCCATATTTTCAAGTTTTTTAAGATAATATTCAGCTAATGAGGGAGATTTAAATCCTAAACTTCTTTGAACCTCTCTAACTCCAACCTCATTGTGTTTTAAGACATAGAGATAAACCTGAAGAAGCTTTCCTTTTAGTTCCATCAGCTATTATATATTTTTGTTAAAAGCTTATAAATAGAATTTTGTTCAAAAGTATTTTATTATATCTTTAATTAGATTATGCTAATATAGTGAGTGAATTAAAAAAGACTAAAATTGCCATATATGCAGTAGCTTCTATTTTGTTAGCTTTAATTATAATATTTGTACTTAATGCATACCAAGGTCAAAATATCGTTACGCCCGGATTGATCCAGACACCTGAATATAATTTTGTTGTGCTTGTTAATGACCCACCCGTTTTGCCGAGCGCTCAAGTAAGTGCGTTGTACTTGAATTATTCAGATATTCTAATCCATTCAGTTTCAGGTAGCTGGATTCAGTTAAACCAATCAGGAAGCATAAATTTGCTTAGTGTAGAGAATAATGCGATAATAGTTTACGTAAGTAAAATACCTAATGGCGAATATAATATATTAAGGTTTGAAGGTTTAACTTCAAGTGTGATTTACAATGGGCAAATTTATCCTGTAAAAGTAACATCAAGCTATGTAGATTCCTATCCAATTTCTAAATTACAGGTAAACAACAAGAATACAACTTTTGTCGACGTTATATTTTATCCTAAACTTTTTATTCTTCCAGATAACAAAGGCGGTATCCAGTTTTTATTGATTCTGAAATCAAAATCACTAGGATTTTACGATTATAAAAAAATATTTGGAGAAATAAGCGAACAAAAGCTAAATCAAATACTTAAAAAGGGAAACAGTGTATCAATTATAGGAACAGAATTATACACTTTAATATACTCTGAAATATCAAGCCAAAAAATCTCCATCGCAAACGTGGACTTAAGTGAAGAAGGATTAGAAATAGAAGTTATAAACAATGGAAATGTAAGCGTTCAGATCAACTATGTAATTTTGTATGTGAGCAAATCTTCAATGCATGCTTCTTCAAACTTAAGTTATATAATTTTTTTAGTCAATTCCGATGGAACACTTGTTCCTGTAACGAGCATAAATAACTTAATTAATAAGAATGAGACAGGTTTCATACTACAACCAGGAAGTGAGGCAAATCTAAGCTACAGCGGAGAAATAAATTTAATTCAAGTAACAAACGAGCATGCTTTAAAAGGTGGAATATCTAAGTTGAAAATATCTGCTGGAGATAAAATTACTATAGTCATAGTAGGAGAATATTCAATACTTGCTACATCGCAAATCATTTTGACCTATGGGCATAATTAATTCAGAAATGGACAGGAAGGTCGTCAGTTTCAAAAATGACTGTTCCGCTTTTATCTAGGAAAAACTTTACTGCATGAATTTCAACATTATATTTCTTATTAGCCTCTTCAATCAATCTTGAAAGAACTTCGTCTCCTTCCTTTGAAGGCTTGAAAGCCTTTGCATTAGGATGAGCAGCTATGAAACATATTATACTTCTTATTCCCATTTTTGAGAGTTTAATAATATCCTCAACATGCTTTCTTCCTCTCAAGCTTGGACAATCAGGATACATTGAATAGTATCCATCGAATAAAACCGCAGATTTTATCTCGAGAAAAATATCTTTATCATTTTCTTTAAATAAGTAATCGATTAAGGAATTGAATACCTTAACATTTCTTTTTACAAGCTTTGCTTTCTTTAGCCATTCAATCATACCTTTATCTTGAAGAATTTCAAAGATCTGCATTTGAAATCTTGTATCTATCAAAGTATAATATTCTTCATTTACATAGGTTCCAATTAAGGTATACTTAAGCTTTTTAATATTGTTTCTTTCTATGCACATAGCCTTGTTTCCTTCGAATATGATATCCTTAAGTCTTCCTGTATTGGTTAGTAGTGCATAGTCTTCTTTTTCATCGATTTTAATTTTTACAGTAAACCTGTTTACCCTTTCTTTGATAGAACAAAGCTTTATTTTATCAAATCTAAATACTTTAATCATTTAAATTCATAACGTTTATTATTTATATGAGATTATGTTACAAAAGCTTGTTAAAGATATAATGAGACATGATATACTGGTAACAGCTTCTCCCGATACTAAGTTGTTGGATGCTATAAAGAAAATGGCTAATTACAATGTTGGCAGTGTAGTAGTTCTTGAAAATGAAAGAATTGTAGGAATTTTAACTGAGAGAGACGTGGTAAAAGCTTTAGCAAAGGGAATAAGTCTTGAGGAAAAAGTAGAAAATGTTATGACTAAAAATCCAATTACGATCTCATATAATGAATATATCAACAAAGCTTTGTTCTTGATGAGTGAAAATAACATAAGGCATTTACCAGTCGTGAACAAAGAGGGAAAACTTGTAGGCATGATTTCAATAAGGGATATAGCAAAAGTTAGACAAGAGTGGCTTATTGAGTAACTTTTATCTTTTAAACATTAAAAAATAAAAAACTGAGATTTTTCACTTAAAAACTTTCATATCCTAAATCAATTGAGAAGAAACACTTCAATCTTAAATTTCTTATCACCTATTGAGAAATTTATAACGATTAATTTATTCACTTTTTTCTGCGAATATAGCATTTCAGAAATAATATTTGCTGATCCCCATTCTTTGGTGGGCCGAGACTCTCAATAGTAGTAAATTAAGAAAGAATAATTTAGCAACTTTATCCTTATATATTTCTATTCTATGATTAACATATATGCCAACACTAAACACTGGAACAGTAATAGCTGGTGCATATGCTGATAAAGTTAGAAGGACACTCTTTGCCTTAACTAGAAATCTTCAAGAGAGCGGTGCAATAAAGAGTGAGGATGTAGCATACGGTGCAGCTGTCTTAAATCAAATACTTTATAAAATAATTGTTGAAAAATTAAGATGCGACAAAGGAGATGTTGTAAGAATCGTAGTAGATTATGAAATCAAGGACTCAAAAATAAACTGGAAACTTGATACTTTAAAGGTTGAATGGTTTGTAAGAAAAAATCAGGAAGAAGTTGATAAAGCAGTAAAGGAGGCAATCTCAAGCGCAAACGTATAAAAAAATTATTTAATTTATTTTATCTCTTATACTTGCTTTACTTCTTAAGCTTGCCTATTCTGTATACTGTTCCTCCGCAGATAGGACAAGTACCCTTAATCGCTGTTCTACCGTTCTTTAGTGTTACTTCCTGGGGGTTCTTTATTTCCACAGATTTCTTGTCCTTTACACAATAGGCCGTTACCATGTTTCCTATGTATGTAAATTGTTTTTTAGTATATAAATCTTATGCTATTCTCAAGTAAAAATCAATCTATAAGTTTTTAAACTAAAAAACCGTAAAAAAAACCGTTATGCTTATATAATAAAAAAATGTATAATATTTAAATGATTAAGTATAATTATTTATGCATCTTCTTCAACATCTTGTAGATTTCTCTCAGTCTCTTTGATTCAGCATTCATTAAAGCTATAAAAAAATCATTTTTTTCTTCTTCGAATTTATCGATTATATGTATAGCATCTGTAAATGAAATGTTTGCAGCAAAGGTTAAAGCAGCCAGTCTTTCTTTTTTTGCTACATAATCAGCTATGATTTCGAGTCTTTTTTTAAGTAATTTTATTTTTCTGTTTATTTTTCCTTCTTGAATTGAATTGATTAGCTTATGAATGAATTGAGCTGGCCTTTTAGTAACTGCTACCCTTTTTGAGTTGCAGTATGGACATGAAAAATTCTGAATGTTCATCAAAGGAATTTGATCGACATAATCCCAGCACTCAGTACAAACCAACGTTAAACTTCTACTTAAAAGTCTCGTCTTATATGCTTCTATGATGTAACTTTGAGATTGAATTTCTGATGGATTTGATATAAATTCGGGAAGAAGCTTGATCAAGTCTAAAGAAAGCTTACTAACCGTATCATTCCTTAAAACCTGTATTTCTTTTGTTGCTATTTTTCTAATTACATCCTTCGCACCTTTAACATCTAAATCTCTTGAAAGGATTTCTTTTAAAGTTTCTTCATAAACTACGGAATTTTTGTAAGCTAGAATTAGGTTTTCAAGCAATTTAATTTCGATTGAAACATCATGTTTAATAATACCAAATCTTTTCGCTACATGTAGAAATCTATATCTAACAAGTGGTTCGTCTTTACTTAGAATAGAATATATCAATGCATCTATATCATAAAGGTATAATTGTTTGATAATTCTCTCTACTGTTTTCGAATCAATATTTCTCGATAGAATTATTATATTATAAGGCGTGACTATTGTTCTTATACCTTTCCCTCTTTCCTTGCTAATTAAATATGTCAGTATCTTTCCTATTGTTCTATTGATTCTGTTTCCATAACAGGAGTTTACTATTACAGCTTCTCTCCATTCTTCTAATGTAATTAGCTTTTCGTTTGCAAGATTGTATTCTTCCTTATTGAAACTTTTAAAATAATCAATCACATTTTTTAAGCTCTCGTTATCAACTATTTCTTGAGATATTCTAGATCTTACTAAATCGAAATTATTGGAATTATAGTATACAAATTTTCTTAAATTAGAAGCGTGCAAAGCTATTTCCTTTGTTACTGGAATTTCCTCGCCAACCCATGAAGGGATAGCACCAAATATGTCTTCTGCTTTTTTACAATGAACAACTCTTGAATCTTCGTTTATTTTAGTTATTTCCCAAACTTCTCCTTTAAGAACAAATTTGACACCCTCTTCTCCATATTCTGCTAAGAAGGATTCATCTAAATATCCAACAAATTCTTCTTTATCGTTTATTACCGTAAATTGAATTTGGTCAGGAATCATGCTAAGATTTTCTATATAATAGCCTAAGCTACCTGTTGCTCTTATAAGTTCTTCTCCTTCTCTTATTAAAGCTCTGGGTTTAAGAGTTTCAAGGAGTTCTATTACTCTTTCTACTTCTTCTCTTGTTATATTCATATAGGGATAAGCTTTTGATATTATTGAGATAAGTTCATTTATTCCTACTTTACCTTTATCCAATACAATTCCTACTATCTGATGGGCTAATACATCTAATGGCTTTTCTGGTATTTGAATGCTTTCAAATTCGTTATTCATTGCTTTCTCAACTATAACGTAAGATTCAAAGAATGAATCTATGTTAACAGGCAGTATGCTTCCTTCAGCTATTCCTTTAATAAAATGGCCACTTCTTCCAATCCTTTGAACCATTCTTGTTACTTGCCTTGGAGAATTGTACTGAATTACATAATCTATATTTCCGATATCTATTCCAAGTTCGAGAGAAGATGTGCATACGATTCCTTTTATTTTTCCTAGCTTTAAAGACTGTTCAGCAAATGTTCTTGATTCAGTGGATAAAGAACTATGATGCACATAGAAATCAAGTCCTAGGAATCTTAATCTACTTCCTAGTATCTCTGCTTCAGTTCTAGTATTTGTAAAAACTAAACAGGCGTTTTTATTTTCTGTTAAATCCTTAATGGTTCTTAGCCTAGAAACTACTTCTGGATGTATAACAATTTCATTTGAGATCTTAAAATCCAATTCTTCTATGCTAGGATAAATTACTTTAATTTTCATTCTTCTTTCTTCAGAAGCGTTTACTATTTCACAGTTTTCATCTTTTCCAACTAAGAAATTTGCGAGTTTTTCTGGTTCTCCAATCGTAGCTGATAAGCCAATAATTTGAAACTTACCAGCTAAGAATTTAAGCCTTTGTAAAGCAATTGAAAGCTGAACTCCTCTTTTATCTTCAGCAAGTTCATGTATTTCATCAACTATTACGATTTTAACATTTTTTAAATGCTCCTTTATCCTTTTACTTATTAAAAGTATCTGCAAGGTTTCAGGAGTGGTAACAAGAATATCTGGAGGCATTAAAACTTGTTTTCTTCTTTCAGATTTCGTTGTATCTCCATGTCTTACTGCACATCTAAAATCAAGCTTGTTTGACCATAGGGTAATTCTATCAAGCAAATCCCTGTTCAAAGACCTTAAAGGCGTTATATAAATCAAGCTTATTCCTTTTCCTCTCTGTTCATATATTAAATCAAGAGAAGGTAGCAAAGCAGCTTCTGTCTTACCTGTTCCTGTTGGAGATATTATCAGTACATTCTTTCTCTGAAGAATTAAAGGAATCGCCAACCTTTGAGGAGCCGTCGGTTCATTTATATTGAATTCCCTAAGGGCAGACTGAACCCTTTTTGATAATAGCTCGAATACCACTAACAAAAGAATAAATTGAATTACAGATATATAAGAATAGCTTGAATTGCAAACTCAAAAGAGATACATCGTGTTTGCAGAAAAGGGAAATTATGAAACAAAAGACAGGTTAAATTTATTCATAAAAATTAAGGAAGACTTTTCAAAATTTTTTAGGTTGGTAGATATTAGAATTGCATCAAATCATATTGAGGTAGATGTTATTTGCTATGATATTAAAAATCTTAAAGTTCTGGAAAAGTTCTTCAAAATTAGCTGCATAAGAGATTTAAGTGTAGATACAAAGGTTAATCCATTCTTCCTAGCAAGATACTTCTTCAATAAAGAAAGATTTTGGGAAGTTCATGAGATATTGGAAGGAGTTTGGAGGAAAAAGGAAAGCGATGAGAAAAGAATACTTCATGGACTTATTCTTTTGGCTGCGAGCTATGTTCATCTTCAAAGAGGAAGGGAACAAGTTGCAATTTCAGTATTGCAGAGAGCTTTCGATGAACTTAAGGATTATAATGAAAGGTATGAATTTTTTGAAATAAACAAAATAAAAGATAGAATGAAAGATATGTTGGAAAAAAGAAAAATGATTGTTTTTAAAATCTAGCTATTTGAAAAGCCACTTTTCTTCTGGCATATTTAAACTTCTAGCAGGAAAATCTTGATCTATGGTCTCGAGACCTTTTACTAAAACTGCTGGAATTCCCTCTTCAGCTTGACCAATTAACAATTCAGCTGCAGATGCGATTTCATCAGCATGTGCTATATTTTTGACATGTAAAACATAACCATATCTATCTTTCTTTCCTCTGTAATCTCTAAAAATTGGCACCCCTGATGCACCTATAGCAAAGTTTACTTGCCCTTCTCTTAAAGGTCTGCCATATGTATCTGAAATTATTACCCCAACATTCTTTCCGGTTCTAATTTTTATTTCATTCCTAATTTTTTTAGCAGATTCATCAGGATTTTCAGGAAGCAAAATGTAGAAATCTTCTCCTTCTATGTTAGATTTATCTATACCTGCATTTGCACAGACAATTCCTTGTTTGTTTTTTACTATAAGATGGCCTGGAGCAACCTTTAATATTTTTTCGCTCTCTCTTAAAACAAGCTCAACAAATCTTGGGTCTTTACCACAAATTTTACTTATTTCGATTGCTTCTTTGCTAGGTTCTATTCCTTTGATGTTTACAATTCTCCCTTCGCTTTTTGAGACTATTTTATGTGCTATTACAAAAATATCGTTGTCCTCAAGATCTATTTCCATCTTTTTAACAGCTTTCAGCAAAATCTCGGCTATGTTATCGTTGGGTTTTATTTCAGGAATCCCATCGATTGCTATTATTCTTATTTCTTTCATTCAAAATCCACCTTATATATTGAGTTGAATATTTATCGATATTTAAAGTAATTAAATATTTTAACCTTGGATCATCATCAACATCTAGAGCTATCCTTTCACTTGAATAGACATATACCTTCAAATTAGCTTCTAAAGCATTCTTAAGATGCATAATAAAACTTCTCCTTCCTTCACCAAATTCCAATTTAAACTTTAATTCGTTCTTTATTGCAAGCAAGTTTGTACCTGAATCACATGAAGGAGAAATAACTACATCGTATTCATTAAGAAGTTCTATAACTTTCTCAACATCTTCTTCGGAAACTAAAGGAATATCACAAGGAATTATTATCTTTGCATCATATTGTTGTAGATCTTTAATATGTCTTTCCAAAGCCTCATTCAGTGATGCAGAATCGAATATTAATTTGAATTTTCTTTCATCGCTTAACTTTAATTCTTTTTCCTGTGAAATTATGTATATATCATCTATTTTGCTTGAATTAACTAGAGCTTTTATTACATCTTTTAGCATACAAAGGGTAAATTCTATTCTTTCTTTCTCGTTTAAAATATTCGATAATCTGCTTTTACTCTTTTCAAGCTCCTTTAAAGGAATCAGAGCGCAGACTTTCATAAATAAAGCTTATCGATTATAGTTTTAGCCAATCTGACTTTGTCTTCTTTGGTTTTCATGTCAATGTTTGTTTTAATCACTTCTATACCCAATTTTTTTATTTCTGAATCATCATCGTTTTCATCTATAACAAAGAAATCTATGATATCTTGATAGAGCTTAGCAACCTGTAAAGAAGAAACTTCCAATCCTAAGCTTTTCATCAATGTTGCAGCAGGACCGCTGTATGGATTATTACCTTTTATAGGGCTTACTGCTACTTTCAATGCCTTACTATCTGCAATGGTTTCTTTAAGTTTTGTTAAACTTAAAATTGGACCTATGCTTGTTATTGGATTGCTTGGACCGATTATAATGAGCTTTGAGCTTAAGACTGCATCTATCGCCTTTTCGCAGGGTTGTGCTTTTTCAATTCCTTCGAATATAACGCTTTTAACTGGCATTTCACCTCTGAATAGAACCCAAAATTCTTGAAAATGTTTCTTATTTATACCGTCGAATATGTATGTTGTAACACTATCATCACTCATTGGAATTATATTGCAATCTACGTTAAACTTGTTGGCTAGAAAGTTTGTTACTTGACTCAATTTCATTCCGTTTTTCAATAGATTTGTTCTTACTACATGTATAGCTAAATCTTTATCGCCCAAATTGAACCAAGAATAAGTTGGAACTATCTTAGTTATCATATTATGAAAATTAAAGGTATCATCCTTGATTCCCCAGCCTCTTTCTTCATCAAAAATTCCAGCTGCTGCATAAAGGATCGAGTCAACGTCTGGGCTTATATGTAAACCGTAAATTTCAATATCGTCTCCTGTATTGCAAATGACGCTTACTTCTTTTTGAGGTAAAACGTTAATTATTCCTTCAAATAACTTTCTTCCTCCTGTCCCTCCTGATAACAGTGTAAGCATTATAACTAAATATATAGTTTAATTATATCTTTTTAAGCAATGTTTGCTTAATCTTTATACAAGAGTGTTATCTAGAATTTCAATTAAAAAAAGTACTGTAATTCACCTTATTCTACTGAACATAATTATATTCTTGATTTCTGTTTTTACCGCTAATTTAGATTTTGGAAGCTTGCCAGGCTGTTCAGCAACTCCTTGGCAAGTTTTGACTGGAACAGGTGTTTCAAGCTTACAATGCGATCTAGGACAGGTTAATTATTTGGTTATACATGATCATTTCTATTGGCAGCTAGTTACCTCGATTTTTGTTCACTTCGGCTACATTCATATTGCACTTAACATGATCGCTTTATTCTATTTTGGCTTTATTATTGAGGCAAACTATGGAAGAAAAAATTTATTGATAATATTTTTCCTATCTGGAATCATAGGTAATATAGCTTCTCTTTTCTTGTTACCTTTAATATTCAGCGATGAAGGTCTATACATCATATCCGGCGGTGCTTCAGGAGCAATATTCGGTCTAATTGGTGCCTATGCAGTTCTAGGAAAAATATCTGGTTCTTTTTTATCAGCAATCTTGTATGTTATAATAATTTTTATAACAAGTTCAATTATTCCAGGCGTAAACATAATAGCACATTTATTTGGTCTTATTTCAGGAGGAATAATAGCCTATACTAGAATGAAATATCACTAATTCTTCATTTAATGAAAGATTAAAAGTATTGTCATATACTAAAGTTATATTATAAGATAGTTCATTTAAAATTGAATATAGAAAATATGAATATTCAAATTCAAAATTATTCATACTTAATAAGATTTTCAGGGGATGTAACCTACAGGAAGCATAATTCAAGAGAATTATTTGAGAAAATTTTACTTCATAACATCATTTATGCTCTGAAGAAAAGTAACGTTAGTTACAATGTAAATAAAATGTCCGCAAGAATATTTCTTGAAACAAGCAGAGAAGTTTCGCAAATTCTTAGTAAAATTTTTGGGATAAGTAGTTTCTCTCCCTGTGTAAAGTTGGATTTTCTAAATTTGGAAGATCTTGGTAAAAAAGTCTTTGAGATATATAAAGAAGAAGTAAAGGGGAAGAAGTTTGCAATAAGATGCAGGAGGGCTGGCAAACACGATTTTACCTCACAGCAGGCTTCTTCATATATAGGAAGTTTACTATTGCCCTATTCAAGTGGTGTAAACCTTGAAAATCCCGAAATTGAGATAAGCTTAGAAATAAGAAACAATAAAGCCTTTGTTTTCAACAAAACAATAGAAGGTCCGAAGGGTCTACCTATAGGAACAGGAGATAAGATTCTTTCACTTTTCTCAGGAGGTTTTGATTCTCCTGTAGCTGCATGGTTTTTAGCAAAAAGGGGTTGCAAAGTAGATTTCATACATTTTGCTTTTGGTAGCTTAAATGATGCAATCGACGTTGTTAAGGTGGCCAAATATTTAGCTGAAAATTGGTTCTACGGGCATGAAGCTAAAATATACATTGTTCAACTTGGTTCTTTCATAAACGAAATAATGAAGAAGCTTGTTCCAAAAATATGGCAAGTTGCATTGAGAAGAGGAATGTACATGGCTGCCGAATTATTGGCTATTGAGAAAGGATATGATGCAATGGTTACAGGTGAGTCAATAGCCCAAGCAACGAGTCAAACTGCAAGAAACATAAGGGTAGCTGAGGAAGGTATAAAATTGCCCATCTTTAGGCCCTTAATAGGAATGGATAAAGAAGAAATAATAGATTTTTCAAGAAAAATAGGAACATATGAATTATCTTTAAAAGTTCAAGAACTTTGCTCTATAGCTATTGGTCCACTAACTCCAAGGGCTGATATTGAAAAATTTAGAAACGATTTTAGTTTGTTGAATTTGGATACTATAAAGGAAGCTGTTGAAAATAACATTGAGATTGACTTATTGAGACCTTTAGAAGAACAATTATCTAAGTTAAAAGAAGAAGAATTTACGATAAGTTTCATTCCTCACGATTCTGTTATTGTAAATTTGATGCCTGAAAAAATGAAGATACCAAATTCAATTACATTACTTGATTTAAGCGATGATATTTTGAATAAATCTACTGTAATTTTTGTCTGTGAAAAGGGTCTTACAAGTAAAGGCTTGGCCAAACATTATAGAAAGCTAGGATATAAAACTTACAGTCTTGAAGGGGGTTTCGAAAGGTATAGAAAATTAAAGGAGAATGAGGCTCAAATTTCAGAAGTTTAGCTTATTTTAAGCTTTCATACTGACCTCCTCGAGGCTTTCATAGTAATTTTTTAAAAGCAAAGCATCCTCTTCAAGGTTGGGGCTTTCGCAAATTATAACTCCTTCAACATTGAACTCCTTTATGACCTTTAATATATCCTTCCATTTTAGATCTGATTCTGAAAGATTAACATGCGTTCCAGCCTTATCAAGCTTTATACCAGAAATGTGAACATGCATGTTTTTAATAATATCTTTGCCTAAACTTTTCTCCAGTTTTTCCATTGTGGCCTTAAATTTTGCCTTAGTGTTCCAATGGTTTCGATACCTTAAATGTGCAAAGTCAACGCATGGTAAAACTCCTTCAATCTCTTGGGAAAGCTTTATTACTTCTTCAAGGCTACCGAACTTTGACTCCATCTCCATTGTTTCAGGTCTTATCCAAACATCATAACCAGCTTCTTTTATTTCACCCATTGCTAATTTCAAGGAATTTTTCACCCTCAAAAAAGATTCATCTTTAGGCATCTTCTGGTACCAACCTGGATGAAAGCAAACTGAATAACCTCCTGCTAAATGTAAAGCCCTTGCGCTTTCAACTATAAATCTTATACTGTTTTTTAATTTCGCTTCATCTTTTCCGTTTAAATTAATATAATATGGAGCATGGGCTGTTAAAACAACACCGTTGCTTTTAGCAATTTCATTAGCTTTAATAGCCTGATCTTCATTTAACTTTACTCCATAAACAAACTCCAATTCCATGGCATTCAAATTAAGTTCTACTATTCTTTGAATACCGTTTACAGTATCTTTTTTCTTTGCTGAATGCGGTACTCCTGCTGGACCGAAGTATATCCCTTTAATACTTTTCATTATATCATAAACAATTTTTTTAAATTAAACTTTAACTAGAAATTAAAGGAAAGAAATTGGAATCAAAGCTTAAAGAAATCTTGGATAGTCACATGAGCAAAGTAGAGGGAATAAAAGAATACTGCAATAGATGCTTAGCTACAGAGCGATGGGGAGGAAAAGTTGTTTTAATGGTCGTTGATGCAAGCTTTACTTCAAGTGGCTTAAATTATTTCACGGCTGTTGTTCCAAAGGTTGTAGAATTTGAGAATAAGTTTGTAAAGAACAGCAAGATAAATAGCTTGAAAGATCTTGCAAAATACGATATAGAAAAGCTCAAAAGCATATGGAGATTCGAAAGGAGTTGGAATGTTGCGATAAACGTAGCAAGATATTTAAGCTCCTTGAATGAAGATGATAAGATTTCAATAAGGAATTGGGCAAGAAACTCTAAGTTGGATAATTGGAAAAATGATCCTATAGGAAAAATAAAAGGTGTTGGATTGGTTACATATCAATATCTAAGAATGATGGGAGGTGTCGATACATGCATGCCTGACAAAATTGTTAAAAGGGTTTTGAACGAGATATTTGAAAAAGCAGGATATGAAAGAGTTGAAGACGATTTTGAGTTCATAAAGAGAGTTGAAGAAATTTCTAAGTTAACAGGCTATAGACCAATAGAGCTAACATGGATGACGTGGTTAATACAATCTGAAGGGGATAAAATAAGAATGGATAAATACAGAGAAATACTGAAGAGAATATAAGATAAACAAATTTATAAACCAAATTTGAATGTATATCAATGAATAAAAACATTCTAATAATAGGCGGCGGTGCATGGGGGCTAAGCACAGCTTTTCATTTAGCAAATCAAGGAGTTAAGGATATTCTTGTGTTGGAAAGGAATTACATTGCAAGTGGTCAAAGCGGCCATACAAGTGCAATTGTAAGGCAACTATATACCAATGAAACAACAGCCAAAATAGCAAGAATGAGCCTTGAATTCTTTAGGAAATTCAAAGAAAACGTGGGTTACGATCTGGATTTCAATCAAGTTGGCTTGGTTGTTGTAAGTTTTGAGAAAGATTCAATGCTAAGCACAATAGAAAGACTTAAAAATTTGGGCATAAGATATGAGGTTCTAAATAATGAATCTTTGAAATCAATTGACAAGAATTTGAAAGTAAGGGATGATGAAATTGCGATATATGAACCTGAGGCAGGATACGTAGATCCTATAGAAACAACTTGGAATTTTGCTAAAGCAGCGATGGATAAAGGCGTTCAAATCATAGAAGGAGAAAAAGTTGTTTCAATTGGTAAAAAAGAAGGTTGGATTGTTAAAACAACAAATAGAGAATATAATGCATCTAAGCTGGTTGTTGCAGCAGGAATTGAAACACCAAAGATTGTAAGCAATTTAGGCCTTAATTTACCAGTTTATTTAATACCTTTTCCTATATGTTACATAAAAAGGCCATATAATTTCAGTTCTTTAAATTACGTATTCTTTGATTTTTCTGTAAACTATTACACAAGACCTGAAGAACCTAGCCAAATTATAGTAGGAGCAGTTCATCCGCAAATGAGCTATAGTAGTGCAGAAGGATATGTTCCAGATGAAATATTCCATTGGTCAAAAGTTGATACTGAAGTAAGCCATAGAGCAGACTATGAAACTTTGAAAGCTTATCTAGAGGGATTGAGATTTAGGTTTGATAATCTGAAGGAAATAAAGGTAGTAAGAGATTTGATGCCTTACGTTGATATTACACCTGATTGGGAGCCTATAATAGATGAAATAGAAGAAGATCTTTATATTGCATGTGGATCAAGCGGTCATGGATTTAAGCTTTCTCCTATGATAGGAAGAATGATTTCAGAACTTGTAATTTATAAGAAGTCAAAAGTTATTAATGCGAAACCTTATTCAATAAAAAGATATAGAAAATGGGAAAAGTAAACATAGAAGGAAATTATTTTGTAAGTAGCAGTAAAGAAAAAGTGACAGAATTACTCAGCAACATGCAAATGATATCAAAATGCCTTAAGGGACTAGAAGAAATTAAGGAATTGAAAGAAAATTCTTTGTCTTCAAAGATAAAAATAAGTGAAGGACTGGTAAGAGGTATATTTAACTTGGAAGCTAATTTAAAAAAGGATTTGGATAATTTATTAATTGATTTTAAGCTTTATGGAACATTAGGAAGAGCTGAAGGATTAATTACTTTAAAATTAACTCAAGTTGAGAAAAACAGTACGAACATTAGCTATAAGGCAGATTTGGAAGTTAAAGGCTTAGGAGCAACTTTAGCAAAGAAGCAAATATCTGAACTCGCTGAAAAGATTCTCAAAGAAATTTTCGATTGCTTCAATAATTTAAAGTAAATGGAATATCAAACAAAGGTTCTTCTTAATTTAGCATCTATAGCTCTTTTGATAAACTATGTTGAAACAATGGTTATACCTGCTTTGCCAACTATACAAAATGAATTTTCCACAACTGCATCTATAGCTGCATGGATAACTTCAGCTTTTATAATTGTCGGTGCAATAATACCGCCTATATTTGGTAAACTCGGAGATCTTTATGGAAAGAAGAAGATGTATCTAATTTCTATGATCTTTTACATCATTGCAGTAGGAATTGCAGGTTTTTCTTCAAATATCTACGTTCTAATAACTGCTAGAGCTATCCAAGGAATAGGATTTGCTATGTTCCCCATAGGTTTAGCTATAATTACTGATATCTTTCCAAAGGAAAGAGTTGCTACTGCTCAAGGAATAATAAGCGGAATGCTTGGAATTGGAACTGCCTTGGGATTAATCATAGGATCTTATATTGATCAATATTTAGGATGGAGATATGCTTTTCATATAGCTTTTATTCTTTCTATAATTGCTGTATTAATCTCAAATTTCATCATAAAAGAAAGTGAAATAAGAACAAAGGGAAAAATCGATTATATAGGAGCTTCAGCTCTTATGGCAGGAGCTTCATTAATACTTATTTATTTGACTGAAGGGCCTTATCTTGGCTGGATTTCATCTGAAGAAATTTTGCTCATAATACTCGGTCTATCATTAACAATTTTCTTCTTCTATTATGAATCTAGAAGTAAAACTGAACCAATAATAAACATTAGCTTACTAAAAATAAGGAACTTCATGGTTGCTAACGTTGTTGGGATTCTTTCAGGTATAGCTTTATTTCTAATGTTTTTCATGGTAATCTACTATTCTCAACTTCCTAAACCATATGGTTTAGGATTGGATATAGTTTCAGCAGGATTAACCTTAGCTCCAGCTACAGTGGTCCAGTTGGTTGTTGGACCCATAATTGGGAGGCTAACTACAAGGATTGGCCCAAAACCAATTTTAATCTTTGGTTCTTTGATAAGTATACTAGGATTCTATTTACTCATGATAAATAGAGCTGGGCCCTATGAAGTTACTGAAGATTTAGTAGTTTCAGGTTCTGGGATAATTTCTTTGATAATTCCTATAATAAACATGGTTGCTGTTTCTGTTCCAAAGGAATATATAACTGTCAGCTTAGGCATGAATACATTAATTAGGAATATAGGAGGCTCAATAGGTCCCGTTGTTGCTTCAGTATACATGGCTACATATCAAGATCCTGTTATTGTTTTCTATGGCAATCAGATCATAGATGTAAATTTCGTTCCTTCATCATTTTCATTCGATGCAATGCTAATCACATCAATTGGGATATTGTTTGTGGTTCTAATAATATCTGCAAAGTATACAAAGAATTATGTATTCAAAGAAAAAAGCCTTGCGATGTTATAATTTAAAAATTTAAGCCAAATTTTCCTTAAATTAGGTCATGGAAAGAAAAGTAATATGCATTATCTTGCTTTCTTCTTTGCTAATAACAACGGGCATACCTTTAAGCTCTTCAATCAATCCCTTTCCTTCATTCTCAAAATGGATTACACAAAACGGCCTTGCAGCTCCTGGTCAGACAGCTTTACCAATAAGCATTAGTATAACAAACCTGTATTCTACATTAGCCCTAGTAAATATTACGTTCACGAGCACTTTTCCCTTCAGAATTTTCAATTCAACAAACGGAAATTATACTTTTTTCATACCAAAGTGGAATCAAGGGCAAATTTTGAATTTTACGCTTTTATTGAATATTGCAAATAATATAAAAAACGGAATTTATCTTGAAAACTTTACCATTAGTTCAGGAACTTTTGTTTTCAAATCAAGTGTACAAGTTCCTGTATTAGGCTATGTTAACTTTGATTTGCAAGGAATTTGGGGTAGTTTAAATCAAACTTTAGTTGCAGCCAAAGGAGAAACAAACTTGCCCCTTACAATAATTATTAAGAACGAAGGAAACGTCTTAGCAAGTAACGTAACAATTCTCTTCAACAATTCTAATTCTTTTCCCTTATATTTCTATCAAGAATATTCAAGTATTGGATTTGTTCCTGCAGGTGGATTTAATGTAGCAACAAATGTAGCTAATATCAGTAGTGAAGCAAGGAACGGTCTTTATTATATTCCTGTGAAAATTAGATACTTCAATAATTCCATTTCAAACGATTATATTCCTGTTTATATATTAGGCAACGTAACTTTTTCACTTCAATCGATATGGGGTTCAATCAATCAGCCAATACTTGTTTCTCCAGGGGAAAATAATGTTCCTTTAACAATTATAATAAAGAATCTGGGCAACGTTATTGCAAGCAATGTAACTTTGTATTTAAAAAATCAGTTTCCTGTAATGTTTTACCAACATGATGTTGAAGTTGGCTACATTCCTGTTGGAGAGGCTAGCCTTATTACAGTATTTACTTCAGTGTATCCAAACGCTACTTCAGGTTTGTATTATATCAATATTACAATATCCTATTTTAAAAATCAAACAACTAGCTCATTATTACCAGTATTTATAAGTTCTCCTAACATTTCGATAACAGCATATACATATCCTCCCCAAATATTTCCAGGATTCTTCGACGTAAAACTTACAGTCTTTATTTTTGATTTAAGCAATGTATTCGCAAATAATGCAACCTTAACTGTAAAGGCTCCCTTCCAATTTGTTACGCCCAGCAGTATAAGGTTTGGAATAATACCGGCATTCAAATCTTTAAACTTTACTTTCCTTTTTAATGTTCCTGATAATATTTCAAGTGGTAGCTACGATGTTAACATTACACTGAGTTATGATGGAGGAATTACTACTTATATTTATCCATTAGAAGTGTACCCTAAGGCTAAGATTGAGGTAACAAGCATTTCCTATTCTCCCTTAACTCCTGGAAGTACTAATAATCTTGTAATAGTAACTTTAAAAAATATTGGTAATGAAACAGCAAAGAATTTGAAGTTATTCATTCAACCAAATCAGGTAATTTTCCCACATGTAAGCTCATCGAATCCATTGATGGCTTTAACGGTGTCAACTATATACGTTGGAGATTTGAGACCGAATAGCAGTTACAATCTAGGTTTAGTTTTAGATGTAAGCGATGGCGCAATACCGGGTAACTATAGCATAGTCATTACTGCTGTTTGGAATCAAACAGGCTCGATATATCCATTTGTTGAAAACATTAAAATAGGGTTATCTGTAAGCCCAACGCTTGAGCAACGGATTTTAACACCTTCTTTATTCAACATATACTTCGATTTACTATTGGTTATTGTAATAGCGATCATCGCTACTGCAATTGCGTTTATTTTAAGAAGAAGAAAGAAGTAAAATTAGTATCTAAAATTCGAAAACTTTATAGATATCATAATTAAGTATGATTTTGATTTAAATTGAGAAAGATTCCAAGATTAATGTCTACACAACATCCTGATAATGCAAACGTTCCAGAGTGGATTAACGGTGAAGTAATTGAAGGTGAGTGGGAAGTAATTGAAGCTTACAAGGCTTTCTCAGAATACAAGCTTGATGAGGTTATGTGGGATGCTGAAGGAAAAGATGTTGATACTCACGTTATAAGGAAACTATTCTCATATTATCCAGAATTCTTTAAGGAAAATATAATCGGACAAGATATCTTTGTAACCTACAGGATACCAAATCCCAAAATAGAAAAGGCTGAAAGGAAGGTTTTATCTGAAACGTTAGAAAGTATCACAGTTTCCTATGATGTAGCTGAAAGATTCTATGGAAAAAATATAGTACCTATCTTTGAGGTAATACTTCCATTCACAACTAGCTATGAAGAGTTGATATCAATAATAAAATACTATGAAAAGGCAATAGTTGGAAGAGAGAATGTTGAAGTATTTAACGGGATTAAAGTCAAAGATATCGTAGGTGAGGTAAATCCAAAAACCATTGAAATAATTCCACTTGTTGAAGATAAGGATAGTCTTCTAAATATCGGAAAAATAATCGCAGGTTTTTGGAGGCATATTAAACCAAAGTATCTAAGGGTATTTATAGCAAGATCGGATCCTGCTATGAATTATGGTTTATTTAGCGCAGTCCTTTTAGCAAAATATGCCTTAAGCGAGATTTACAATATTTCTAAAGAAATAAGCTTGGATATATTTCCAATAATAGGTGTTGGAGCTTTGCCTTTTAGGGGCAACTTTAATCCTGAGAACTTAGAAAACATATTGAATGAATACAAAGGAGTAGTTACTTTTACGGTCCAATCAGCTTTTAAATATGATTATCCTAAGCAAGAAGTACTTAACGCTGTTGAGAAGATAAAAAACTCAAGAATTGAAGATTCATATGAATTCACTCATGAAGAAAGAAAAATCTTACAGAGTATGATTTCCAAGTATTCTACAAGATATCAGAATGAAATCGAATTGCTGGGAAAATTAGTAAATGAAGTTGCTAGCTTAATACCAAAAAGAAGAGCAAGAAAATTGCACATTGGACTTTTTGGATATTCAAGAGAGACAGGTAAGATTTCTCTTCCTAGAGCCATTGCATTCTGCGGTTCATTATATTCTATTGGCATCCCTCCAGAAATATTAGGATTGAATAGCTTACATGAACTTGACGAAAATGAGTGGGATTTACTAAACAAATCTTACTTAAATTTTAGAAAAGATTTGGAACAATGTTCAAGATTTGTAAACTATGAAGCGTTAGATATACTTCAGAAAGACTTTAGGCTAAACAAAGAAGTAATACAAATGATAAATGAAGATGTAAGCTACTTAGAAAACCAGCTAGGTATAAAGATTGGAGGAAGGAACTATTATGAAAGAAAGCATTCCTACTTGTCAACTTTATTTCTTCTAGCCCTTAAAGAGAAAAACGTCGAAGAAGCAAAATTGCATATTAAACAAATGGCTATTATAAGAAAATCGATTGGATGAAGAATTTTGAATAAATAATTATTTAATGAGTTTGAACATAATTGAAAAATGACAAGATTATATCATTTTAATTACAAATAAATTTTTTACGTTGCATTGTTCTGTAAATTAAACAAAAAATAAAAAATTTAAATAATGTTATTTATTAAATAAATCTTTTTAGTACGCATCCCTGTGAAGCGTCGGTAACAAGCAATGAATACTGGTAAAGGAAACCATTTTTAACCTTTGGTTCAGGCTTTTTCCATCTTTTCAATCTTTCTTCTAACTCGCTATTTGATATTTCTATGTTTATTTCACTTTTATTTCCATCTATGACAATTGTATCTCCATCCTTCACCACAGCAATTGGTCCTCCTTCATAGGCTTCAGGGCAAACATGTCCAACCATTATTCCCCTTGTTGCACCAGAAAATCTTCCATCAGTTACCAAAGCTACATCTTTTCCAAGGCCTCTTCCAACGATCGCTGAAGTCACAGCTAACATTTCTCTCATACCAGGTCCTCCTTTTGGTCCTTCATATCTTATTATTACAACATCACCTTTTTCAATCGTTCCTTCTTTTACTGCATTGAAAGCTTCTTCTTCACTATCAAAAACTTTTGCATTTCCTTTGTGATAAGTTATTCCTGAAGCAGATATCTTAAAAACTGAACCTTTTGGAGCTAAATTACCTTTCAGAATCTTAATTCCTCCAGTTGGCTTTATTGGATTATCTACGTCATAGACTAAGTCATCGTAAACTTTTACAAACTTAACGCTCTCGTAACTTTCCTTCAAGGTTTTGCCGGTAACTGTTAGTACGTTTTCATTTAAAAGACCTTTATCAAGAAGTTTTTTAATCACTACACCCACTCCTCCTATCTCGTATAAATCTGCCATTGTATACTTTCCATGAGGTTTCATGTTAACTATTAAGGGTACTCTGTTCGAAATCCTTTCAAATTCTTCTAGCTCAAGTTTAACATTAGCTTCATTCGCAATTGCGAGTAGATGCAAAATAGCATTAGTCGATCCCCCTATGGCCATTAAAACTGTTATTGCGTTCTCAAAAGCTTCATACTTTAATATATCTCTTGCTTTTATTCCATTTTCGATTAGCTTAACTATCTGCTTTCCGCTTTCATAGGCATATCTGCTTTTTAATGAAGAAATTGCAGGAGGTGCGGAGCTGTTAGGCAATGCTATTCCTAAAGCCTCTATCATGAAGGCCATTGTGTTTGCTGTAAAAAGTCCTCCACAACTACCTACTGTTGGTATTGCTGATTTTTCGATTTCTTCAAGCTTTTGCAAAGAAATAAGCCCTGCTTGATAGCTACCTACAGCTTCAAATACTTCTTCTATTGTTATTTTTTCTCCTTCATAAATTCCTGGCATCGTTGAACCTGCATAGAAAACGATCGAAGGAATGTTAAGTCTTGCAGCAGCCATAACCATAGCAGGATTAGTTTTATCACAACCACATATTCCTAAAAAAGCATCATAACCATGGCCGAGAATTGTGAGTTCAACAGTATTTGCGATTACCTCCCTGCTTGGCAATGAGTATTTCATTCCAAAGTTACCCATAGCTATACCATCTATAACCAAGGGGGTTGCAAAAGTTCTGGGAGTTGCTCCTGCTTCTCTCACTCCTTCTTTCGCAAATCTAGCTAAATCTAGCGTATGATAATTGCATGGTCCAGCTTCATTCCAAGCAACTCCAATTCCAACGAAGGGCTTGTCAAGATCTGTATCAGTAAGTCCTATTGCTCTTAGGAAAGCACGGTTTGGAGCTTTTTCTACTCCTTTATAGTATTCCTTAGATATCATAAAATTAAATTGGTTTTGTTTTATTTAACCAAATTGGTTTATTTTTCTCAAACATAGTTTCATAAAAAAAGATTATTTAGTCCTAAATCTTTGATTTTTCAACTCTTATCGGTGTATTTAAGAATCAGCACATTTTATTTTCATAATTGGCATTGCTTTCTGATACTCCTACAAACTTAAAGAATTTTCTGTTGAGGGTTTTTCTACGAATACATATCGCTTTTCATCAGCGTCTCAGTAGTTGAAAATTATGATAAAACTTATTGCAAGGATAAGACGAAAAATTTAAAGGAAGAAATTCAAATGAAACAAAGATTTTCTCAAAGTCTTCTTATTCATGAAAGATTTGTCTAAAGATAACCTTTGTGAAACACATCATAGGATTATATGAACATTTAAGGCTATTTCGCATTAAAATCAATCTTTATGATTTAAAATCTCCTTGATAAGTTCCTTTGTAAAGTTTGAAGTTGAATATTTACCTCCTAAATCAGGAGTTTAATTCCTTTTCTTAGTAAATTTAATATTGAATTTTCTACAAATTTACTTTCTTTATTGTATCCTAAGAAATCTAGCATTAAACAGGTTGATAATAGCATAGCAATTGGG
>Ga0208006_100015_pt1 | contig 79400 bp, 75 predicted proteins | sample ECH_Bnyco_MetaG_FD_187131 | JGI IMG/M metagenome (GOLD analysis project Ga0208006, IMG submission 187131) | Hot spring microbial mat communities from Yellowstone National Park, Wyoming, USA - ECH_B nyco_MetaG (SPAdes) (version 2) | ecosystem: Environmental > Aquatic > Thermal springs > Hot...
TCCTCCAATGATACAAATACTATTTGGTTTTTCTTTAAGTTCCAATAAAGTATCACTAGTCAAATAACCTACTTCTTCAATGTTTTCTATCTTCGGTATATAAGGCTTTGAATCTATTCCTAGTACTATAAAATTGGCTCTTATTAATTCATTGCCAACTCTCAATGTATAGGGAGATTCAAAACTAGCAGTTTCCTGATAACAATCAATGTTAGGAGATTATTTTAGAGTCCTTTTTATCTGCTCAATTTCTCTGTTGATTATATTTCTCATTCTTTCCATTATGAAACTAAAATCAATTCTCTTTATCTTAACATCAATTCCAAACTCATTCACTTTATTAATTAAACTAAGTAGTTCAGCAGGATATAGAAGCAATTTTGAAGGAATACATCCCCTAGTTAAACATACCCCTCCAGGTTTATCCTTATCTATTACTGCAACTTTTCATTTGGATTTTTATTAAGGAAAACCTCGACTATGGTCATTGCAGAACCTGTTCCTATAGCTATTAAATCATAAAATTTCATTATGCATTATTGGTTTTTCAATTAGAAATCCTTAAGCCGGGAGAGGGATTCGAACCCCCGTAAAACGGCTCTGCAGGCCGCCGCATGACCACTCTGCCATCCCGGCGTTCAATATATTATTGAACGATTTAAAATATTAAATCTTGCTTGTAGAATAACAAGATTTTTTAGCACAAATAATCTCTAACCTTGAATGGTTAAGAATTATCTTGTTTTAATTAAATTTCATCAAGATTTTATTCATTGTGAATATGTCTGCATTGGTCTTAATCCCTTTCTTTGAAAAGTGTGTTCTGCAAGCTAATAAACCTGCATTTCTCAATTCATTTATAACTTTATCCAGCGGTGGTTCTGAAATTTTAAGCTTGCTGCAAAGTTTATCCAACTCATAATAAAAAGGTGGCATTTCAGCTTCATTGAGCAATGTCTTAGCCAATGTTAGAGATGAATTGCTCGAATTAAGAACCATAAGTTCAGCAATGCTTCTATTAACTATGATTCCTAACCATATTGGACCAATTATTATTGTTTCATTCTTACAATTAGGACAAGAAAGGAGATCTTTTTGTATGTTACGTGAATAACTTCGCCAATAACAACTTTTACAATAATACAAAAAACCTTGATTAGAAAGTATCGAATCACATTTGCTTCTGCTTACATACATTCTAAAATAAATTCTCATGTAGTGCCTAGTCGAGTGAGAATATATTGGTTCCAACGCTATCTCTTCTGTAGCAGCTATCCTAATTATAGCTGAAGCTAGAATCCTTATACCAACTTCATGCATAAAATCAGTTTTTTCAACAAACGCTGAATATTTCCTAAATGCGGCTTTTTTTGCTACTCCACACAGTGCCGCTGTATCTGTAGCACTAATAGCAAGGAAGCCTTTATGCACAATGGCATTAACTGCTGATTGAATAAAACTAATTGGAGAACCAAAAGGATCGATATCAACGAAATCAAATCTTTGACCTTTAGTGGAATACTCATGCAAAAGAATAACGGCATCGCGATTTTCAATTTTGCATAATTCTTCAATGTTATTCAGTTTTACATTCTCTAAAATATTTTCATAAGCAATTTTAGACTTATCGTTAAGAAGAATTCTTCCAACACCATTCGTTTCTAGCACATATCTAATTCCTCTTACACCCGTAGCTGAAAGTGGCTCACATATGTTTAATTTCCTATTTAGCAACTTAGAAGCTACTTTAACAAAAGCTACACCTAAATCCCTGGATAATTTAGCCTCAGGATTGTAAAAGACGTTCTCAAATTGTTTTATTTTTGCTTCGCCTTCTTTGATCATTTAAATATTAATTCCTATCATGGAAACATATTTGTGATAAATTTAGGAATCGATGAAGCAGGAAGAGGGCCTTTGATAGGGCCGATGGTTATAGCAGGAGTTTCATTCAGGGATTCTGATAAAATTATTTTAAAAAGAATTGGAGTAAAAGACTCAAAACTGTTATCTCCGAGTTCAAGAACAAGATTATTTGAAGAAATTTTAAAGATATGCTTAAGTTACATTATCTTCAAAATTAAACCAAAGGAAATAGATGAAGCTATTGAGAGCGGAGTTAAAATTACCGGTCTTGAAGCAAAATATATTGCCAAAATAATCGATTCAATAGAGTGCGATGTTGTTTATATCGATTCTCCAACCAATAATCCTGAGAAGTTTAAAAATTTAATCGAAAAACTAATTAAAAGCAAGCCTAAGATCGTATGCGAAACAAAAGCTGATTATAAATATTTAGAGGTCTCAGCTGCCTCAATCATTGCGAAAGTTGTAAGGGATAAAGAGATAGAGGAATTACACAAAAAATACGGATATTTTGGTTCAGGATATCCTGGAGATCCTATAACGATAGAATTCATAAATAAACACAACGAAATTTTAAACTCTGATGATGTGAGAAAAAGCTGGATAACTGTAAAGAAGTTTAAAAATAAAAAGCTATTTTGAACATAGAACCATTTCATGATCTTTATCAAAAGGTTCTAAACGCATTTCTTCGACTATTTCAAAGCCCTTTTGAATTAAGAAAGATTTCTCCTTTCTAAATATTTCCTCAGGATTTGCTGTAGCGTCTATGCTCATAGCCTTTATGAAAAATAAACACATCCCTCCTTTTTTCAAATAAAGTTTAGCGTTATCGAACAAGACTTTAGCTTGTTCGGGCTGTGCAATATCAAGATATATTACATCAACAGGTTCAAGTATGTTTAAATATTTTTCAGGCTTTCTTGCATCAGCCAAAATAGGTATCACATTCATTCTATGTTTTGCGCATCTTTCAATAAACTCTCTCATCACCCTTGTTGCAAATTCAACAGAATAAACTACCCCTTCGTTCTGAACAATATCTGATACATGACTTACAGTTGTTCCAGTTGCTGAACCTAAATACAGAACTTTGGTGCCTCTTTTTATGGGTAAAATTTTAAGACCCTTTTTTATCGCAGCTGCGAGTTTGCTTCTATAAGGATTCCATATTCTGTACTCTTCGTTTTCAAATTTCACTATTTTTTCATCATATACTGTAATACCTTTAGCTAGACTCTTTGTTGCAATCTCAATACTTCCGTCTTCTAATTCAACATTAAAAACACCTTCAAATTTCTCGTGATTTTTAACTGTGGGCATGTTTCTTAGCCTTTTCAACTTTCTTTTTAACAGGCTGCTTTGATTGTGACTTTATAGTTTCTATTTTCTTAGATAGTTCATTGAGTAAATCTTTTGAAATATCTTTCTGACCATACGCATCTATACGTGCAGCTATAGATATTTTATTTGCAATAGCCCTTGCTATTTTACCTCTTAGCCACTTAGGCGCAGAATGAACATAAGGATGCTGGAAAATTATTCCGTGTTTTGGAGGTTTTGTGCCATATTTTAAATGCTTAAACAGAGCTTTTTCAGCACCCAATACTTGTATTGTACTTGATGGTAAATTTGCTAAATTTTCTAAACCTCCTGCTTTAGCTATAAGTCTTGCACCTATTGTAGCACCTGCAATCGCTGTTAAATTAGGTGCTACTGATAACATGAGCTCATCCAGATAATTCTCTATTGATTTTCTAAGTTCAAATAGATCGACGATTCTTTGAGAAAAAGATTGTATCATTTTTAAATCTTCCTCATCAAACTCAGCTCCCAAGGAAGTCTTAGCCGCTTCTAAAATCTCAATCGATTTTGGCTTTGGAAAACCCAACTTAATAAGTGTATTGTAATCCAAATTAATTCTATTTGGTTGTAACGAGATAAGCTTTGCATATGATTTGTTTTCTCCAATTTTATTGTATAATTCAGGAAAATGTAGTCCGTACCATTCCTGAAGTCTTCCAATCAATATATTTATGGATTTATCTAACTCGTCTAAAGATTCAATAGATTGAATTATCAATTTATCCTTGTCTTCCTGAATCTCCTTTATTTTTATCCTAACCAAATCTAAGTAAACGTTCCTAACGTATTCATAATAGCTTGATTCAGCTAAGAAATAATTTTTTATGAAGAAATCTTTCAATGAAGTTACAAACTTAGAAATTTCTTCATTTATTGTAACAAGCTTTGCTTTATAGTTTTTAGATTTTAAAGCTTCAAATAAGTTTGGGTCTATAACTAGTATTTCCTCATTCTTAAATTCTGTTAAGAAATTTTCTAGATTTTTGGGAAGCCCGTTTCTTTCAATAGTTTCATTAGTTTCTATTGCTTCCTTATATCCTCCTTCATAGACGTAAAACTTTCTAACCGCATTATTATCATTTGTTAACACAAATCCTATAAGTGTTCTGTAGAGATACATTGATATTTAATATGCAATGTTAGAATTTAAGTTAAACTAATTTTTATATTTGAATATTCAAATAATAATTGTATGCCATCACATGGAAGCTTAACTAAAGCTGGTAAGGTAAGAGCTGCCACTCCTAAAATTCCACCTAAACCTAAAGAAAGCCCTCATCCAATACAGCATATCAGGGGCAAGTATTTTAAGAGAATTGTTTATCCCCAGTTAGCAGCTGCAAAAGCTGAATCTGCTGAACAAATTTAATTTTTTTAATGTTAGAAGGATATTCAGGAAAGATTAGGGACTATCTTGTATCTAAAAATATAGATGTAGGAGATATAATAGAAGTATCTACGCCTTATGGAATTTACAAAGGAAGATTAATGCCAAGATACGAGATTTATGAATCTGATTACATCACTTTAAAGCTTCCAAACGGATACAATATAGGAATTAAATTTGATGAGAAAGTAAGCGTGAATTTGGTGCAAAAAAAGGAGGAAGAACAAAAGATTCAAGTTAAAGCTGTGCAGGAAAAAAATGGAAAAACGGTGCTCTCATATATAGCTACAGGAGGAACAATAATGAGTAGAATTGATTATAAGACTGGTGCGGTCAAGCCTTCATTTAATGTAGAGGATTTAGCAGATGTGGTACCAGATGCTATAAGCCATTCAACCACAAGAATGATAGAATTGATGAAAATATTAAGTGAAGACATTACTTGTGAACATTGGAAAAAGATTTCTCACGCTGTATATGAGGAAATAAAGAATGGTTCTAAAGGAATTATAATAACGCATGGAACAGACACGATGGGCTATACTTCTGCAGCATTAAGCTTTTCACTAATCAATTTACCTCATCCAGTTTTATTGGTAGGCGCACAGAGAAGCTTAGATAGACCTTCTTCCGATGCAGCTCTTAACTTATATTCTGCGCATCACTTTGCTTTAAAGAGCGAATATAGCGGTGTATTTGTGGTTATGCATGGAACTACAAGTGATGAATTTTGCGTAGTTCATAGAGGTACAAGAGTTAGGAAAATGCATACTAGTAGAAGAGATGCTTTCAAAACAATAAATTCAAGAATTGTTGCAAAAATTCTTAAAGGAAACATAGTATATGAAGACACTGAAGGATTGTTGAAAAGGGATGATTCAAGGGAAATTAAACTCATGAATAATTTCGAAAACAAAGTTTTTTTGTTAAAAACCTTTGCTTCTATGCCTCAGGAAGCAAGTGATATAATTACATATTTAGTTGATAAGGGCTATAGAGGAATTCTAATTGAAGGAACAGGATTGGGCCACGTTCCACATTCAATAATAGATGCCATAAAGTATGCTACGGATAAAGGTGTAATCGTTGCTATTGCTTCACAGTGCTTATATGGAAGGATAAACATGCATGTATACGAAACCGGAAGACTCCTAATTAAAAGCGGTGCAATAGGATGTGAAGATATGCTACCTGAAACTGCTTTTGTAAAGCTGATGTGGGTTTTGGGCAATTACAAAGATATGGAGGAAGCAAAGAGGATGTTTTTGACGAATATTGCAGGAGAAATAAGCTACAGACTTGAATATTTGGAATGAAGTACGACTATCGATCAATTGGTTTAAGGGTAGGTTTAGAAGTCCATCAACAGTTGGATACAAAAAGTAAATTGTTTTGTAACTGTCCTACAATTCTAGAGGAGGAAATAGAAGCAAGTGTTAAAAGGAAGCTTAGACCAACAAAAAGCGAACTTGGAGAAATAGATCCTGCTGCAATAATGGAATTTAAGCATAACAGAACATACATTTATCAAATTACCAAAAATTCAACTTGTCTTGTTGAATTAGATGAAGAACCGCCGCATAGTATAAACCAAGAAGCTGTAGAGATCGCATTGACTGTTGCAATGCTATTAAACAGCAACATTCTTGATGAAATACATGTGATGAGGAAGGAGGTAATAGATGGAAGTAATACAACGGGATTTCAGAGGACTGCTGTAGTAGCCTTAGGTGGATATTTAGAAGATGAAAATGAAAAAGTTGGAATAGAAACAATTACATTAGAAGAAGATGCATCAAGGAAAATAGAAGAAGGAAGAGACTATGTAGTATATAGACTGGATAGACAAGGCATACCTTTAATTGAAATAGCTACAACTTCCTATATAAACGATCCTGAAAAAGCAAAAAGAATCGCCTATAAAATAGGCTTAATATTAAGAAGTACAGGTAAAGTTAAAAGAGGAATAGGAACTATAAGACAGGACATTAACATATCTATAGCTAGAGGGGCAAAAACTGAAATCAAAGGAATACAAGAGCTCGGATTAATACCTAAAGTAATTGAGTATGAAATAGAAAGGCAACTGAAACTTCTAGAACTTAAGGATAAGCTTAATGAAAGAAATGTACCAAAGCCTGAAATAAATCTAATTGATATTACAGAACTTTTTAAGGATACCAAAAGCAATCTAATTAGAAGATCAATTGAAAAAGGGGAGAAAATTTATTTACAAAAGCTGTATAAAATGAAGGGATTATTAGGATTCCAAATTCAACCAAATAGAAGATTCGCTTCAGAACTTGCTGATTATGTAATAAATTGGACTACATTACAAGGAATTATTCATAGTGATGAACTACCTAATTATGGTATAACACAAGAAGAAGTTAAAAAGGTATATGATTACGCAGGGTTAGATTACGAAAATGATGCATTTATAATCGTTCTGGGAAAAGAAGAGGAATGCAGAGAAGCTATGAATATAGTAATAGAAAGAATACGATATGCCTTTATTGGAGTACCTGAAGAAACAAGGAATGCACAGCCTGATGGAACAACAAGATATTCAAGACCTAGGCCTGGATCTGCTAGGATGTATCCAGAAACAGACATACCGCCTTTTGTGGTAAAAAAAGAATTATTAGAAAAAATCAAGAATAATCTTCCTGAAAAAATAGAGGATAGAATAAAGTACCTCAAATCAAAATACGAAATAAGTCAACAGCTAGCCCAGGAACTTGTTGATTCACAGACTGAAGATCTGTTCGAGAAGCTTTGTAGTTTGCAAATTAAGCCTACGATAGTTGCTACAACTTTAACTGAAACTATGAAATACTTAAAAAGAATGGGTATAAACATAGAGGCTATAAACGAAAACAAATTCTTCAAAATATTTTCACTTTTGAAAGAAGAAAAAATAGCTAAGGAATCTCTAGAAGAATTGATAACATATCTTGCAAAAAATCCAAGTTCAAGCGTAGACGAGGCTGTTGAAAAACTTAATCTAATGATTTTATCTAGAGCAGAAGTTGAAAAAATAATAGATAATATAATTTCAGAAAACATAAACGTAATTAAGGAACGTAAAGAAAAAGCGGTCGATTTAACCATGAAGATTCTAATGAGTAAATTTAGAGGTAAAGTAAATGCTTCAGAAGCTTACAACATGATTAAAGAAAAACTAAAAAACTTAGGAATAGTTTAAGTACCGTATTCCCAGCTTTTTAAGTACTTTTCTTGTTCAGGTGTTAACTTTTCAATTTTTATTCCCATGCTTTCCAATTTGAGATTGGCAACTTTTTTATCTATTTCTAAAGGAACACGTAAAACCTTTGGCTGAAGTTTTGAACTATTCTGATACAAATATTCAACGCTTAATGCTTGAAGTGAGAAAGACATGTCCATAACTTCACTGGGATGACCTTCTGCACACGCTAAGTTTACAAGTCTTCCCTCAGCTAAAATATAGATTCGCTTACCGTTTACTAAGTTATGCTTTGTAACATAGTCTCTTACATTTACCTTTGAAACAGTTATTTCCTCCAAATCATCTAAGGAAATTTCAACGTTGAAATGACCTGCATTTGCTAAAATAGCATCGTTCTTCATAAGCAGCATATGCTCTTTCCTTATTACATGATAATTCCCTGTAGCTGTAACGAATATATCTCCTAATTTTGAAGCCTGTTCTAAATTCATAACCTGATACCCATCCATAACAGCTTCCAAAGCTCTAATTGGATCTGTTTCAACAACTATAACATTAGCGCCCATTCCTTTTGCTCTTAAAGCTATTCCTCTTCCAACCCAACCGTAACCAACTACTACAAAGTTCTTCCCAGCCAAAAGCACAGAAGTCGCCCTCATTATACCATCAATTGTACTTTGACCTGTACCATAACGATTATCGAATAAATATTTAGTATTCGCATCGTTTACGCTTATTATAGGATATTTAAGTTCGCCAACGGATTCCATAGATTTTAGCCTTATTACACCTGTGGTAGTTTCTTCCGTTCCGCCTAAAGTAATTATTCCTTTTTTGTGAGCTTGAACAGTTAAATCAGCTCCATCATCCATTGTTATCATAGGATTGCTTGAAAGAACTTGATTTATACACCAATAATATTCATCATTTGTCTGATTCCGCCAAGCGAAAATATTTATACCACTCTCAGCTAAAGCTGCAGCAACATGATCTTGAGTACTTAAAGGATTTGAAGGACAAGCATATACTTCAGCGCCTGCAGTTTTAATTGCTAATAAAAGGACTGCTGTTTCTTTAGTAATATGTAAACATGCACCAACTCTTACACCTTCAAGAGGCCTCCTTGATTCAAAATCTTCTTTTATTAAACTTAGAACTGGCATATGAGTGGATGCCCATTCAATATCTAAAAAGCCCTTTTTTGATAAATTAATATCCTTTACTTTAAAAGGCATAATACTAAAATAGAAAAAATAGTAAAAAAACTTAAACCGTTCTTGCAGGTTTGTAGAATGCCCTTTCCATCAAGAATGTTACTGTGAAACTCACCACTGCAAATGCAGCTGTTGTTATTGCTGGAGAAATATAGAAAGGTGTTGTTTCAAAGGAGTTGAATGGAAATACCGTAAGAAAAGTAGGACCCAGATTATAAGCGTCCTGAATTGCAGAAAACAATGTCATTAATGCACCACCCACTCCTATTGTAAATCCTAAAACGCCGAGCTTTTTTTGCACAATAATGGCTACAATTGAAAATATCGCCAACCATGTTACAACGTTTACTAGATATATGCTGTTTATCATGCTAACAATATTCAACAAATACTTTATATAAGAAATAATATCTTATGGAAAATAGATTTTAACTTGAAGGTTTTCCATTAAAAATTATTTTTTTACCAGCCTTTCAGCCAAATCTATGAGCTTAATTGCAGGGTTTATGCCTGTTGAAGAAAGAAAACCATGCCATAAAGGAGATGAATTTACTTCAAGGACATAATAATCTCCGTTTTCTTCAGCTATATCAACACCGCTGTACATTAGACCAAGTTCTTTAGTAACCTTTAGAGCTAAATTTTCAACCTCCTTTGGAAGAATTATCGGCTTAGCTTCTGCGCCTTGATATACGTTAGTTTTCCAATAATTTGATTCCCGTGCCATCCCCCCTAATACTTCGTCTCCAACCACTATTACCCTTATATCCCTATTAGGCTTGTTGATATATCTTTGTAAATAAATTGAATAACCTTTTTCTTTAAGTTCCTGTATTCTTCTAAATCCTACATCTGCATCATCAATTAAAAATGAACCTACACCTCTTGAACCTATTATGGGTTTTACAACGCATTTCCCCATTTTCTTTACAAATTCATAGGCCAAAAATTCATTTTCTGTTACGAAGGTCTCAGGAACTTTTATTCCCTTATTTGCTAGTAAACTTAGGCATGTAAATTTATTCCTTGCTTTCAAATATCCTTCAACGGGATTTATTACAGGCTTTTTCAAACTTTCAATACATCTAAGTATATTAATTCGATATTCCATTTTTTCAAAATTTATTGAAGTTCCTATAGTTCTTAAGAAGAAAAGATCAATTTTATCGATACTTTTACCTTGATAATTTACCTCAACTTTCCCTTCTTTTATGTCGCAAGCGAACTTATCTATTGTTAAATAATATGCATGGTGACCCCTCCTTTTAAGTTCTCTTAACAAACTTAAACTTGTATAAGAAGGAGTTGAATTGTAATCTAAAACTGCTACATGAAGCTCTTGCATGATAAAATGTCTCTAAGATTTTATTTATTTATTTTGCTTACTCCGATAACATAGGTTTCTTCTTCTATTTCCCACTCCCTTATCATACTTCCTTTTACTTTTTCCTTGCTTTCTAAATGTATCGTTTCTGAGAGAGTTTCGTTCTTTATGTAATCTAAGTATTTATCTATAATTTTAGCCTCCGAATCGGATGGGACTGAAATATAAGTTTCTATCCTATCTGTCAGATTAAGATTTAGAAGCTTTCTCATCATTTGAATCCTTCTAACTATCTCCCTTACTAGCAATTCGCTTTCAAGCTCTGGAGATGATGTAAAGTCAACGAATATCTCAAAATTACTACCTTTAGCGTATTCATATTCTCCTTTTAATTTTTGTTCAAAATTGAGCATTTCTTTGGTCAAAGTTATTTTTCCTGAACTTAATTCTACTTCATAATACCCTTTACTATTGAATGATTCAAGAATTTCCTCTGGATTCAATTTATCCAGTAGCTTAGAAAGTTCCTTAACCTTTTCCTTTAACTTAGGACCTGCGGCACTATAGTTAAGTTTTATCTTTGTTTCTATAAATTTACTTTTTAACTCGCTGCTTTTACCAACAGTTATTAATTTTACGTTTGATTGATCCTTTATTATTCTTTCAAAAGTCTGAACCGTCTCATAGACCTCGTCATTTGTAGGAATTATAAAAAGCTGTATTAAAGGTCTCCTCAATTTATAACCCCTCTTCATTCTTAATGATAATACTTGGGAGACAATCTCTCTAGCTATATTCATTTGATCTATTAGCTTTGAGTCATAACTTTTAGCTTTAGGCCAATCCAGCAAATGCAAGCTTTCTGCCTTCATGAATTTCCTAAACATTCTTTGGTAAATGTGTTCTGACATAAACGGTGCAAAAATTCCGAACATTCTAAGCCATTCTTCAAGAACGCGGAACAAAGTATAGTATGCAGTTAATTTTACTTTTGCATTTTCTTCCAACCAAACCCTTCTCCTTATTATCCTTATATACCATCTGCTTACATCTTCAACTAAAAAGGAAACTAGCCTTCTTAAAGCTTCAAAGCTTTCGGAGTTTTCAAAATCGTTTTTTATTTTATTCTTTATTTCCTCAAATTTTTGGAAAAGCCATTTATCCTCTATTTCTAAATCATTTATGTCAAACTCAATTGTTGCATCAAAGTTATCTATTTTCATGTATAGAGATGCAAAGTAGAAAGTATTCCAAATTATGTTTAGAGTTCTGTAAACTTCTCTTAGTGCTGAAATTGAGAATTTAAGATCTTCCCATGTTGTATTCATAAGTTCATAAACTCTTAAAGAATCCCTTCCATATTTTTGGATAACATCTTCAGGATATATAACATTACCTAAGGATTTGTGCATAGCTCTTCCAGTTTCATCCAAAGACCAACCGTGTATTATTACACTTTTGAAGGGAATTTGGTCAAAAGTTATAGTACTCGCAACTAAACATGAATAAAACCAAGCCCTTACTTGATCAGGCCCTTCCAGAACTAAATCACTCGGATAAAGTTGTTCGAAAAGATATTTATTTTGTGGATAATTCAAGCTTGCCCAAGAAGCAGCGCCAGAATCAACCCATACATCAAGAACGTCAGGTATCCTTCTAGCTGTACCTCCGCATTTTGTGCATTTAATCTCAACTTTATCTATCCAAGGCTTGTGAAGATCTATTTGAGAATTTGGAGGAATGTTAATTGCATGGGATATTAGTTCATTAATAGAGCCTATCACTATTACATTATCACAGTTACTGCAAATCCATATTGGTAGGGGTATTCCCCAGAATCTTTGTCTAGATAATGCCCATTCATGAACATTCTTAAGCCAGGGTATAACTCTATTTTCTAAGGCATCCTTGGGAAACCATCTTATCATCAATGCCTTTCTTATTAATTCATCCCTAATTTTTGGAACATCAAGAAACCATTGTTCAGAGAGTTTTAAAATCAAGGGAGTTTTGCATCTCCAGCAATGCGGATACCTGTGTTGTATTTTTGTGTTGAAATAAAGTGCATTAACTTTTTTAAGATCTTCAATTATTCTTTCATTCGCGTCAAAAACGTAAATTCCCTCATAAACTTGTATTTCATTTGTGAATTTCCCAGAAGAATCAACAGGAGATATCATTGGTAAATTGTAAATTCTACCTAACTCATAGTCTTCTTTTCCATGACCTGGGGCAATGTGCACACAACCTGTTCCTTCTAGCATAGTTACAAATTGTTCACTAAGTATAACTTTATGCTCTATTTTGTTTTGAATGGGAATTAAAGCTGAAAGTGGATGCTCATACCTTAATCCTTCCAATTTCTTACCCTGAACTTCTCTCAAAATTTTAAACTTTCTTCCTGTTTCTTTCTCTAAATCTTCTATCCTTTTCTTTGCAAATATTAGAATCTCACCTCTATCATCCTGTGCATAAACATAAACTTCATTGGGATGAATAGCAACAGCTACGTTAGAGGGTAAAGTCCATGGAGTAGTTGTCCAAATTAGCAGGTACTCGTTAGAATTAAGAATTTTAAATTTAACGTATATTGAAGGATCTTCTTTCTCTCTATATTCTTCAGTAACTTCTACATTAGCTAAAACTGTTTCGCATCTTGGACACCAATGGACTATTTTCTCTCCTTTATATAGCAAGTTCTTTTCATGCGATTTTTTTATAAAATACCAAACACCCTCAATGTATTCGTTCTTTATTGTCATGTAAGGATTATCCCAATCCATCCATATTCCAAGATTTTTGAATTGGTTTTCTTGAATTTTCAAATTCTCTAAGGCGTAATTTCTACATTTTACGATGAAGTTATCTACACCGAATTTTAAAACATCTTTCTTTGTTTTGAATTTAAGAATTTGCTCAACTTGGACTTCTATTGGAAGCCCATGCATATCGTAGCCAGGTATATCCCATACATCATATCCATTCATCCTGTAGTATCTCAAGTAAATGTCCTTAATTATTTTGTTCCATGCGGTTCCTACATGAATTGGATTTGTTACGTAAGGCGGACCATCAAGAAAATAAAATTTCTGCTTACCTTTGTTCTTATTCTTTACCTTTTTGTATATATCATTTTCATTCCAAAAATTGAATATTTCACCCTCGATTTTTATAGGATCATATTTGCTGTCAATAACTTCTATCGTCATGCTCCTTTAAATGAATAATATTAATTATAATCGATAATTTTATTGTTTATGTCATTCAAGGCTAAAGGAAAAGCATATGAAAGAAAGCTTGTTCAGATTCTTAAGGAAAATGGATGGAAAAGTAGAAGAATACCTGCAAGTATTCTTGATGTTATAGCTACAAAAGGAGAGAGGCTTGCAGTTTTTGAAGTTAAATTTACGAAAAGAAAGAAAATAAAAATTATCAAGGATCAGGTAGCAAATTTGTTTGAATGGTTAGATTTATTTGATTATTATAGACAAAAAGAAGCTGTAATAGCTGTTAAGTTTAAAAACAAAGCGTGGGTTTTTAAAAGGGTAACTGAAGTAAATGATTACTATGTAGATGATGTAAGCAATAGCGATTGGATTCCTTAAAATTATTATTTAAGATTTTAGGAAATGTTATTCTATGAATGAAATCAATGTTAAAATGATTTATTAATAGAAAAAGTCTAGACTTTAATAATTCATTCTTGAATAGATTTGTGAGATAAGTTAGCTTTGTCTTTAAGAAATCCTTAGCTATTTGGAGTTTAATATTAGAGAGTACCAAAGCTTATCCTTAACGGATTAAGGTTAAAATTTTCAATTCTTATATAGAAACTGATTGAACAAATGAATAAGATTAGAATTTTCTTTACATATAAAGATGAGTTGGCTGAGAAATGCATCTTAGAAGCGCTTAGTGAAGTTTATTCAGCACCTGTCGAATTATATCATACTAAAATAAATGTTAGCAAAGCATACGATTCAAGAAGAAATCAATTTGATGCAATTAAGCTATTAGAGGAGAATAGGCGTTTAGAAAATTATTTATTTTATACACTCATAGTCTATGACCAAGATATCTTTGTGTCTTATCTAAATTACGTTTTCGGACTTGCAATGGGCAAATTAGCTATTATATCAACCTACAGACTAAAAATAAATGCACAACAAGAGCTATACTGTCAAAGATGCAAAAAGGAGGCGGTACATGAAATAGGACATTTGGTTGGATTAAGCCATTGTTTAAACAAGAATTGCGTAATGTACTTCAGTAATTCAATATTCGATACTGATAACAAATCTTACAAATTTTGTGAAGATTGTAGGAAAAAGTTAGGAATCATCTAGGATATCATTCAAGTTTATATTATGCGAGAAAATTAAAATACAATATGAGAATAGCTGTATTCATCAAACCAGTTCAAACAAGTTACTTCGATAATTTGAGGAATAAAGAAAAATACGAGTTCTTTATGAATTATCCAGATAAATGTGCTTTAGTTGAAGCGATTAAACTTGTTAGATACTATGGAGGTGAGGTTAATGTATTTTCTATTGCCAATGAAAAAGCTATCGATGTATTAAAGGAAGCATTAGCTTTAGGAGCAAATTCCGCGGTACTAATCAGTGATCCAATTTTTGAAGATTTGGATACATTATCTAAAGCTAAAGTAGCTATAGCAGCAATAAGGAAATCGAAAGCATATGATGTTATCATGTTCGGCGACGTATCGGTAGATTCAATGAATGGGCAAATGGGAATAATTGTTGCAGATAAGTTAGGATTACCACACATCTCAAATGTTGTTAGATTATGGAATGAAGATAGCAAAATAGTTTGTGAAAAAAGAGTTGAAGATAAGATCTTAATTTGTGAAGCGAGAGTTCCTGTGGTCGTTGTGGTTACAATCGATTTGAATCCATTTGAATTATACAATATAGCATATGAAGAAATTGAAAAAGTAAACAAGCCAATATTAAAATGGGATGCGAAATTTTTAGGAATCAAACCTGAAGAGTTATCTAAGAAAATTAAAATATCAAGTATAAATAAGATAGAACAGCAAAGGGAAAGAAAAATCATCTATTTTAACGATTATAATGAATTAAGTGAAAAAATTCTCGAAATTTTTGAAAAATCTGCAAAATGATCATTGCATGTATTTCCGACAATATAGAAGAATTAATTAAATTAGTAAAGAAATCCAGCGAAATTGCTGACCAAATCGGTGCAGAAATTCATACTATTCTATTCAAATATTATTATAAAGAAGATGAAATAGAAATTCTTAAATCAAGTCTGAATACTGATAGAATAATCTTGCTTTCAAACATTCTTCTAATGAAATATGATTCTGAAGCGTTTTCTTTGGCTTTAATGGATTATTATAAGAAATATAAGCCTGACCTCTTTGTTTTCAATTCCTCTTTAGCTTCTAAGGAAATGGCTGTAAAACTTTCATCTAAATTGAACATACCAGCTATGCTCGATGTTAAAGAACTCAAGATTTTGGATAAGAAATTAATTGTTAAAAGGGATTTTGCAGGTGGAGTTTATGAAGCAACCTATGAAACCGATATACCCTTTATTTTAACCCTGCTGGATTCAGAAACCAGCTATATTTCAAAGCTGGATAGAAAAAGGGAATTTGAAGAAATGGTTGTTAACACTAATGTATCAAGAGTATTAATAAGACAAACTAAAAAACTAAATCCCAGAATAAACGAGCTTAAAAACGCTAAAGTCATTATAAGCGTTGGTGAGGCTCTCAAAGATAAGAATGATTTAAAGTACATTTTTGAAATTGCAAATTTTTTAAAAGCTGAAGTAAGTTGTACAAGATTTCTATCTACTAGAAAAAAATGGTTTGATGAGTGGATAGGAGTATCTGGAATAAGGGTAAGCCCTAAGTTATATGTAGGAATAGGAATATCGGGCGAGCCTTTTCATATTGCTGGAATTTTAAAATCTGAAAAAATACTAGCGATCGTAACAGATCCAGAATCTAATATCGTAAACTACGCAGATTATATAGCAATATGTGACTTATATAAGATTTTACCTGTACTAGCTAAGAAAGTTAAAAAGAAATATGAAAAATTTTTGACTGAAAGCTAATCTCTATAAGGAAGGAATTCTCTGCCTAGAATTTCCCTTGCTATTATTATCCTCATTATATTAGGTGTTCCCTCAGCGCCTACATAATAGGAAAACATACCTCTTAAAGCCATTTCTACTCCTGCATCCTTTGTATAACCATATGCACCAAGCCATTTCATAACCTCGCTAATTATTTCTATCCCAATCTGTGGAGCCAGCAACTTGCTCATGGCTGAATATTTTGCAACCTCGCTTTTACTTGCTTGGTTTTTCTTCATACTATCATAAACATGAGCTGCTTTTAATACAAGTAACTTTGCAGCTTCAAGTTTTGTATACAAATCTGATAGAGGAAATTGAATGCCTTCATATTTAGCTATTGGTTTACCAAATGCCTCTCTCTTTTTTATATAATCTATTCCTAATTCCAACACAGCTTCTGCAGCTCCTATGCAAGATGCTGCTACCATTATTCTAGCAGTTGTAAAACCTTCCATTGCATAATAGAAGCCTTTGTTCTCTTCACCCAATAGATACTTTTGATTTATCTCTAAGTTATTGAATTTAAGAATTGATGTCGAAACACCCATTCTTCCCATGTTTTCTATTTTGAAAAATTCAAATCCTGATACTTTTTTTAAAGGTATAAATAAAGCGGAGATTCCTTTGCTTCCTTTTTCAATATCCGTTTTTGCTAAAGTTACAAGTCCTCCATCTGTTTCTAAAATTTCTTTTACTCCACTTATGTAGATTTTTTCTCCTGAGATGTAGTAGTTTTCATTTTCTTTTTTAGCCACTGTTCTTATTGATGCAACATCTGAGCCTCCTGTTGGTTCCGTAGAACATATTCCTATAAAGGCTTCTCCCTTGGCCATTTTAGTTATATATTCTTCAGCTACTTCTTCTTTGCCATACTTTTCAACTATTGTTGACCATGCAGTATTTAAAAGAAATAGAACCGCTGTAGCCAAACTTGGATCATTTTTACCAATTTGCTCAGCTGCAAGCACAGCGATCTTCATTGAAGCATTTGCACCCCCATACTTTTCACTATTTAGAAGACCTAAGAAACCATGATCCCCTAACTTTTTAAAAACTCCGTATATTTCTTTTCTATTTGAATCTATTTCCTTAGCTATTGGCTTTAATTCCTTCTCCAGAATGTTACTCAAGGTATCTAAAAATATTCTTTCTTCGTTTGATAATTCGAATTCCATCATTTATTTTATAAGTGTCTGATATAGTTTTTAAAACAATATTAATATTTTAAATACAATGAAAAGAGAGCCATTTTTTCCATTAGCATCAATAGATGATATATTGAATGGAACAGCAACTGATATTTATTATCTAAGAACCTACAAAATACTGAAAGAAAAAAACAAACTAAATACCCTTGTAACTATGGATGTGCACGCATATAATTTCCCAAAAGATTATAGCTGGGCTGTTATGTGTGGCTTACCTGAAGTATTGAATATATTTGAAGGAAAGAGAGTGGATGTTTATGCAATGGATGAAGGTACAGTTTTTAGGCTTTATGAGCCAATATTAAGTGTAAGAGGCCCTTATGGAGAATTTGGAATCTATGAACCTATTATAGATGGCATATTTAGACATAATATAAGCATAGCAACAAAAGCTGCAAGGTGTAAGATTTTAGCGATGTCTAAAACGATAATTTTCTTTGGAATAAGAGCTTTACATCCAGCTATTTCTCCTATGGCTGATAGAGCTGCTTATATAGGTGGATGCGATGCTGTTTCAGGAGTTTTAGGCGCTAAAATAATTGGTGAAAAACCTATTGGTACTATGCCTCACGAACTAACATTGTTATTCGATGATGTTAAAGACGCATGGAAGGCGTTTGATGAAGTTATAGAAGAGGATGTTCCAAGAATAATGTTATGTGACACTATGTATGATGAAAGAACTGAGGTCCTGATGGCCGCCCAGCTTTTAAAGGAAAGATTAGCGGGTGTGAGAATTGATACCCCTGCTTCAAGAAGGGGGGATATAAGGAAACTACTTCAAGAAATAAGGTGGATACTTGATATGAATGGATTGAAAGAAACAAAAATAGTATTAAGTAGCGGTGTCGACGAGAACGTAATATTGCAAACAAGAGATCTCGTAGATATATATGGGATAGGTACTTCAATTTCATTTCCTCCTTCAATAGATTTAGCGTTCGATATAGTTGAAAAAGAAGGTAAGCCCTACTCAAAAAGAGGAAAACTTCCAGGGAGAAAACAAGTTTATAGGTGTAAGAATTGCTTTAACGATGAAATAAAACTTTTTAATGATCCTCCTCCTGAAAAATGCCCAAAATGTGGCGGTAATATGGATGCATTGTTGAAAAAATACATAGAAAACGGGAAAATTATTAGAGAAGTCAAAAGCGAAAAAGAAGTAAAAAATTATGTTTTAAATCAATTGAAAGTTATTTCAACTTTAACTTAATGTAATTGCTCTTTGTTAGCTCAAGGTAAATTTTCCAAACCTTTTTTACATTTATATGCCCTGTATAAAAGCCCCACTTCTCCAAGATATAGCTTACTTCTTTGTATAGCTCGAAAGGCTTGTACGTCCCCTTTGCCATCACGTAAAGTAAAGCCCTTTTTATGTCATCATGCAAAGGGTATCCTTTCCTAACCATATAACTGCTTAATAATATCTTATAAATTTTTAAATTTTTCTTCAGATATTTGAAAAATTTTAAATTAGTAATAGGATATATATTAACTTTCTTTTACAATTGTCTGAGATTGTTCTCTTAAATACTGCAACAAATAGTAAGGACCACCCACACCCTTGCCCGTTGCGCCGCTGGCCTTCCAGCCAACGAATGTTTGAGAACCAGGCCATGCACCAGTTGTCGCTCCTCCTCTTCTATTAGCATATACCACACCGAACTGTATCCTTTTGAAGAAGTACTTTATTTCATTCTCATCTTCGGAGAATATTCCTGCAGTTAAGCCATATTCTGTGTCGTTTGCTAAACTTATAGCTTCATCAAGAGTTTCAAAAGTATCCATTAACAAGATTGGAACAAATAATTCCTCTTTGTAAAGATAATGATTTCTTGGAAGAGAGGTGATGATTGTAGGTTCAACATAATAACCATACTTATATTCATCTTTTTCTATAACATTTCCTCCAATTAAGATTTTTCCTCCACTCTTTATCGCATCATTAATATATTTCATGAACTTATCAACTGCGTTTCTATTAACAACGGGTCCAGTGAAGGTCTCTCTTTTTCTTGGATCACCTACAATTAATCTTTTAGTTCTTTCTACTAATTTTTCGGTAAAAACATTGGCTATTTCCTTTTGAACGTAAACTCTTGAAGCTGCACTGCATTTTTGATTTGAAAAACCAAAGGCAGATCTAACAGTCCCCTCAACAGCTTTATCAATATTTGCATTTTTAGTTACTATTACTGGATTTTTGCTTCCAGTTTCCAAGATTATTGGTTTAGGATAGGGTTGAGAGCTTGTAAACCTTCTATATAATCTCATTCCTACATCCCTTGAACCTGTGAAAGCTATTCCTGCAATATCTTTATTGTTAACTATTTCATCTTCAAATACATTGCCAGGACCTGTAAGATAATTTATCACACCTGCAGGGATTCCCGCTTGTCTGTAAATTTTGTAAAGCCAAAGAGCCCCAAATGGTGCATCGGAAGCTGGCTTCATTACTACAGTATTTCCTGTAAGCAGAGCTCCTAGACACATTCCGCTTGCAAGCATTAGAGGAAAATTGAAAGGAGAAATTACAAACCAAACACCATAGGGCTTAGCTACACTATAGCATATTTCCCCTGGAACAACTGTTTCCATCCTCTTTACGTATCCTTCGTTTTCTTCGTAGAGTTTACAATAATATTTTATTGCATCCATTGCTTCATATACTTCAGCTAGTGCCTCTAATCTCGTTTTCCCTACTTCATAACAAATATAGGCAGCAATTTTAAACTTGTTCTCTTCAAGCAAATCTGCAACTTTTCTAAATATTTTTATTCTTTCTTTGTATTCAAGTTCACCCCAAATTTCAAAAGATTTCTTTGCCTTGTCTATGGCATCTTGTATATTTTTCCTGTTAGCCTTTTGAAAATGCCCCATTATAATTCTTGTATCTATAGGACTAGTTTTGACGAATGTTTCATCGGTAAAAACTTCTTCATCTCCTATATACAAAGGATAAGTTTTACCAAATTCCTTTTCAACTTCCTTTAATGCCCTTTCAAATTCAGGATGTATTTTTTCGTCAGCAAGAAGTGTCACATAAGTTATCTTTTGGCTCATAATTTTATAAACAATAGAGAACTATTTTAATTTGAAAATGAAAGAAATACGAAGCTTAGCAAATGAATAAATTCTTGTTAGAGTTAGAAGAGCTGTATTTAAAGAATTCAGAACAGCTTGAAGATCCTTATAAAGATATTTTTAGGCAATTAATTGATAAAGCAATCCAGCTTTACCTTCGCCAATTAGTTAAATCCAATCATACCATGATGGAACTTATTTTAGCTTTGCATTTTCTAAAAAGAAAGAAAGTTGTAGATATTGAAAAAGAATTGGGTGATTTGATTGCTGATGTTTTAGTATTGAATAATGGAAAGTACGAAGAACTCATAGAAATAGAAACAGGTTTTGTTCCACCAGAATATTCTGCAGATCCTGTTTCCTATAGATTTGCAAGGGAAGTAAGCAAGGTAGCAAGATATTGTAAGTATTCGGATTTCTTTTCCCTTGCATGTCCTCCATTTCATTTGCTTCAAGTTCCAGAAATCTTTTTAAAAGCTCCAAAAGAAAGAGACGAGGCAGAATTGAAGGAGATTAAGAAGATATTGGATATATACTATAAAGCTCTTCCTATTGAAATTGATGATCTAAGGAATGCAAAGATTGATTATATCTACATAATAAACGTAGATAATTTAAAAGTCAAAAGATTAACTTTAAACGAATATTTTGATTTAACCCTCAATTTAAGGAAAGCAATTTTTTAGCGGGCGCATTTAAGCCCACACCGTTAGGTTGTATGCTGAACCGCCAACGCAATGGGGAGGCTCATGCCCTGCGGCCTCCCTCGCAGGGCATCATTGCGCCAGCGATTCAGCATACGACTAACAGTGCAGGTTTGCCCTGCGCCCAGTAGCAATAATATTCTATATTAACAAAATATTTAAATTTTTCTTTAGCAATTTTTTTAAGAAATTTTGAACAAATTTTCATTAAAATTAATTTTCTTACCGTAGGATTTTAAATAAAAGTTTATCATCTTAAGTCTTTCTTTTAAATCGTATAGCAAACTTTCTATTTTTTCCTTAGCTCTATAGTATTCCATAAAAGGAAAAAGAAAAGCATCCCATGAAAAGCATCCCATGAATAGGCTCTGTAAACTTTTATGTTTAAAAATTCAGCTAAATCTTCAAACTTCTTGAAATTGTTCTTATCAGGTAATAAATCTTCAGCCCTAATATCGTAGTTTTCTTGTAAAAATTGGAATTCTTTTGAGTTTATTTTCTTCAGAATTTCTTCCTTAGATTTTCTAATGATCTTTAAATGGAAATTTATTTGATCAATTATGGCACTTATATCATGATAAGTATCGTTTAAAATGAAAAGCTGTATGCCCTTGTTTTTTAATTCAGAAATTGGATTTTTGTATTCTGATAGTATACTATTAAGACTATCCTGAAGTTTTTTAATTTCTTCGTTATTCATTAAGCTTTATTTAATATGTTTGATAAAAACTCATATACCTCTTTACCATGAGCGTCTGGATTAACATTCCTAAATATCTTTACTATTTTTCCATTTGAATCTATAATAAAGGTTGTTCGCGCTGCGAATTTCCTTTTACCCATGCTCCTTAAAACACCGTATTTTTCGCTTATTTTCCCATCCAAATCTGAAATTAAAATAAAATTCAGACCGTATTCTCTTGCAAATTCAGAGTGAGTTTTAGGATCGTCAAGGCTTACACCAACTACTTGAGCACCAAGACTGCTTATTAAGCTAAAGTTATCTCTGAAACTGCATGCTTCCTTTGTACATCCCGATGTAAAATCCTTCGGATAAAAATACAATACTACGAATTTGTTATTTTTGATAAGTTCACTCAGAGAAATTTCTTTTCCTTCAGTGCTTATTCCAATAAAATCTGGCGCAATATCTCCCTCTTTAAGGCTAGTCATTTTCTCTTACTAATTTACTCATCAATATTATAAATTTATGTTGCGTTTAGAAGGACTATAAAGTAATATATTTCTTAAGATACTATAAGCTAGGATGCTTAGACAATCATCTCACCTGGATGTTGAAAAAATCAGAAACGATTTTCCGATTTTAAAGAGAAAAATAAATGGAAAAAGATTGGTTTATCTTGATAACGCAGCTACAACACAAAAGCCTATACAAGTTATTGACGCTATTGTAAAATACTATAAGAATTTTAACGCTAACGTTCATAGGGGAGTTTACACCCTTGCAGAAGAGGCAACAGCCGAATATGAAGAGAGTAGAAAGCTTGTAGCGAATTTTATAAATGCAAAAAGCTACGAAGAAATAATTTTCGTTAGAAACTCTACTGAAGCATTGAATCTTATAGCTTATGCTTGGGGTAGAAAGAATGTAAAAGAAAATGATAGAATCTTAATTACGCAGATGGAGCACCATAGCAATATTGTTCCTTGGCAAATTTTGGCAAAAGAAAAAAATGCAAAACTTGAATACATCGGTTTAACAGATGAAGGAACTTTAAATTCTAAGGAATTCTATAAAATAGATAAGCCACTTAAGCTTTTCTCATTTACACATGTTTCTAATACATTGGGAACAATAAATCCTGCAAAAGATTTAACAAAAATTGCACATGAAGCAGGAGCAATAGTAGTATTAGACGGTGCTCAATCAGTTCCCCACATGCCCGTTAATGTAAGAGAAATAGATTGCGATTTCATGGTATTTTCAGGACATAAAATGCTTGGACCGATGGGAATTGGAGTTTTGTATGCAAAAAAAGAAATCTTGGAAGAAATGGATCCATTTCTTACAGGCGGGGAGATGATAAAAGAAGTAGATTTTTATGAATCTACATGGAACGATCTTCCATGGAAATATGAAGCAGGAACACCTAACGTGGAAGGCGGGATAGCTTTAGGTGAAGCAATAAAATATCTACAAGCAATTGGAATGGAAAAAATTAGGGAGCATGAAAAATTTCTGGTCAAAAACACTATAGAAATACTTAGTGAAATAAAAGGATTAGAGATATACGGTCCTAAGAATCCTGAAATAAAGGGTGGAGTAATATCATTCAATGTGCAAAATGTTCATGCACACGATGTTGCATCAATACTTGATCAAGAAGCGGTAGAAATAAGAGCAGGACACCACTGTGCAAAGCTTGTTATGAAAAGATATGGTGTACCAGCCATGGCTAGAGCATCATTCTATTTATATAATGATTTGGATGATATACAAAGATTAAAAGAAGCAATACTTGAAGTAAAAGAAATTTTTAAAGTTTAAACAGCAAATTCCTCTAAAATTTTATCTGCTTTAGTTATTGGATTTCCAGCAATATCTGCTATTTTTTGCTTAGCTGGAGGATAATACTTGTAGCTTGGCATTCTTGAAGCAAGTCTTTCTTCGTAGGTTTCATATCTTAAGTCTCTGTAGAAAACACCAATTGGAACTCTATTTCCTGATTCAAGCGCTTTTTGGATAAATTTTGATATTTTTGCTAAGTATTCTTCTTCTGTAGTATCATTTGTTATTATACACTCATAGCCTGTTTCTTCAAGCTTATAATATCTTGGGACTTCTTTCCCTGTCTTAGGATCGATGTTTCCCTTACCGGCCCAATATTCCTTAGTATGTATGTCATTATAAGTAGGACATGGTTGAATAACCTCAATAAAAGCAGATCCTTTGTGCATTATACCTTGTTTGATTAAATCTTTTAGATGTTTAACTTCATATGAATAGCCCCTTGCGATAAATGTATATCCGCTTGCAAAAGCTAAAAGTATTGGATTAACTGATAGATTTATGTTTGGTTTTGGTAAAGACTTTGTTTTGACTCCTTTACCTAAGGTTGGTGCAGCTTGGCCCTTAGTAAGTCCATAAACTTCATTATTGTACATCACAACGGTAAAGTCTACATTTCTTCTTCCTGCATGAACAAAGTGCCCTGCACCTATTCCCAGCCCGTCACCATCTCCTACAGCTACTATGACCTCAAGTTCGGGATTTGCTAGCTTAATACCTGTTGCATAAGGAATTGCTCGTCCATGCAAAGTATGTATTCCATAAGCATTAACATAGTGTGGAGTCTTAGCGCTGCAACCTATACCTGAAATTATAGCTACTTTGCTAGGTTCTAATTGCATTTCAAATAGAGCCTGCTGAATAGCACTTAATATTCCGAAATCTCCACAACCCGGACACCAGTTATTATGAACGTCTGTCCTATAATCCGTTAATTTAAGTTTAAGTTCCACCTCTCAACACCTGCCTAATAGGTGCTTCACCCTTTAAGATTCTCTCAACAGCTATATAAAGTTCATCCAATGAAATAGGTCTTCCATTGTATTTTACTATATAATAGTCGGGTGCAAGACCAGTATTTTCCTTAATCAATCCAGCAAGTTGTGCTGAATAATTGTTTTCTATATCCACCCACCTTTTTCCTTCAAGAACTTGTTTCAGCTCGTTTGAAGGGAAAGGATTTAAAAGTCTTAATTGAATAAATTCAACTTCTATCCCTTCTCCTTTTAGAATTTCAATCAGATCAAGTATCACACCCTTATTTGATCCCCAACTTACAAGTGTAATAGCTGGTTTTATTGCTTGAAAATGATTTAACTTTACATCGAAGGGAATTTCATTGTAAGCTGTTATAAGCTTGTTCATCCTTTTTTCCATCATTTTATCCCTTATTACAGGATCTTCAGTTATATGCCCAAGTTCATCATGTTCATCTCCAGTATTCCAGAAGACCGCGCCTTTTGTTCCAACAAAAATTCTCGGTGAAATTCCATTATCTGTTAATTCAAATCTTTTGTATTCCTTACCTTCTTGCTTAAGCTTTAAAATATCGTTTTCGCTCAATATAAAACCCCTATCTATTTTATTTTTTGTTAAATCCAAATTTTCAACAGATTTTACAGAATTAGCTAAGTATTTATCAAGCATTAAGATTACAGGCAGCTGATACCTTTCTGCATAATTAAAAGCTCGAATTGTATCATAAATTGCTTCCTCAATGTCACCTGGTGCCAGAACTATTCTGGGAAATTCTCCATGCCCTGCATGTATTGCAAACCTTAGGTCCCCCTGTTCATTTCTTGTAGGCATCCCTGTTGAAGGCCCTCCTCTTTGATACAAAGTTACAACAACAGGTACTTCATTCATACCTGCCCATCCAAGACCTTCAACCATTAAAGAGAACCCCGGTCCTGAAGTTGAGGTTGAAGCCCTAGCACCCGAAAGAGCCGCTCCCGTGGCCATTGTTATTGCAGCAATTTCATCCTCGGTTTCCATTACGACAATTGATCCTTGTGATTGCAAATGCTCCTTTTCCTCATTGATAGCCTGTGCTGCATAATCGGACAACTCTACATTCTCATGAGCTTCAAGAAAGTTGCTTTCATCTGTTGCAGGAGTTATTGGGTAGTAAGTTTGAAATCTGCAACCGGCAAGTATTTTGCCAATTGCTACAGCTTGGTTTCCATTGATTATGTACCTTTTGTTTTTATTTCCCAATTTTTCAAGCTTTATTTTAAATTCATTAGCGTATCCTTTAGATTCAACCTGCTGGTATGCAAGCTCTCCGGCCATTCGATTTAATTCAACCACGTTTTTCTTACTCCCAAAAGTTTTTATAACGCCTTTAACAAAGCTATCAAAATCAAGTTTTAGTAAAGCCAGAGAAGAAGCAACTGCTATGACATTGTTCATCCTTGTAAGATCGGATAGACTCTCCCCTGTTTTTCTGAAAATCTCATTAAGTATAGCATTGTAATCTATAGGAAATATCTTTACACCGTTTTTTTCAGCTTCCTCCAGAATCATTTGCAGGGTTAGCTTATTTGGTTCAATTTTTAACCTTTTACTTATATCGTTTCTTAGTCTCTTTTCAATGGTTGGAATCTCAGATAACCTTACATTTCTGTGCATGGAATTAAAAATAATTGCAGATTCGGGCAAAGATTCAAGACTGTGCCTAAATACTGTTTCTGCATCATAAGCAGCCAATATATTATATTTTTCAATATGTGAAAAAACAGGCTTTTTATCAAATCTTACATAATAATAACTATGTTCTCCCATTATATTCGAATAATATTCCCTCTTACCAAAAACGTAATAGCCTGCACTTGCTATTGCGTTGATGAAAACACTAGCACCTCTCTCTATTCCTGATCCTTGGGCTCCTCCGATCAGCCAAGAATAACCAAAAGGTTTATCCATGAGTTTCAACAATAAGTAAATTACTTAATAAATAAATTTTGCGTTAAAGAAAATGATCTGAAATCACTTATTCAAACCCTCATTCTGATATTTTCCAGAGTAAGTGTTTTCAACTTTGTTTTCGGTTCTGACGAAAATTATCTGTGCAATTCTTGCACCTCTTTCAATCATTACATTATTATAAACAACCATTAAAGCTCTTGATTTTCCTTTATATCCACTATCCCACAAAGCAGTTCTAATATCACAACCCATTCTCAATAGAGATGATCTTGGAAAACATATTCCAACAGCGTTGTTTGGCACCTCTATTGTTTCAAAGAATTCAATAATGTAATATCCTTCAGATAAAGCAAAAACCTGCATTCCTTCAACTGATTCAGGAAATATTTCTTTATAAGGAGGAATTTTAACTTCCTTAGAAAAAACAGTTCCAAATGAAATCGGTTGAAATACTTTATTCAATCTTAAATCTATTCCATTGACCTGTATTTGATCCTTTTCCAAACCAAATTCACAGGTGATATACTTCTTCAGCTCTTCAACTGAAAGTATCATTACAAGATTAAGGGAAAATGGGTATTTTTATTTATTTTCTAAGTTTCTTATACCTGAGATCTATGATATCATCGGTTTCACTTCCTGTGCCGATTAAGGTTACTGGAACATTCAGCTCAGATTCAATTTCCTCAATGAATTTTTTAGCTTCATTAGGTAGCTTGTGGTATTCTCTTACTTTGCTTGCACCAGTAAACAAAGTGTCTATTTTTGTTATAGCAATTTGCGTTGCACTATTTAGCATAACTGCTCTTTTTGCTAACTTCATGTTAAAAGGCGCAACCCTTCTCGGTCTGCCTGTTACTGTACCATATTCTAAAAGATTTAGTCTTTTAGCTTCTTCAATACTAAGTTCATTCTCTAAAGGTCCGCCTCCAACCCTAGTAATATAGGATTTAAAAACTACGACTACTTCGTCTACTTTTTTAGGTCCGACTCCTACATCAGATAGTGCAGCAGATGCAGTAGTATCCTTTGAAGTTACATACGGATACGTTCCATGATATAAAGATAAGAATGTTCCCTGACTTCCTTCTATAACGACTTTTTCTTTTTTGTCTATAGCTTCATTCACACGTAACGAAACATCATCTATGAATTCTTTTAATAATTCAATATCTCTACATACCTTGGCAATCCTTCTAACTCTATCCTCCATAGCAGGTCCATTCCCTGTACCTGTTGTTCCAACAACCTTGGAAAGATGAGGATCACTCTTATCCCTTTCCTTATGATATTCTTCGATTATTGCACAATTACCATCAATCCAAACTCTACCATGAAGTGATAAAAGATTGACTTCGTTCATAAAAACATTAACATCAACAAGAACACCTGGACCTATGTAAAGCTTGCACCTTTCATTAACGAAAGAAGAAGGAACTTGTCTAAGCTTAAAAGTTCTGTTTTTATACACAACTGTATGACCTGCGTTTGTCCCAACACCTGCCCTTACTCCAACATCAACGTCATCTTTTACTGCAATGTAACTTACTATTTTACCTTTCCCTTCGTCCCCAAACATCCCCCCGACTATCACTATCAACATTTCCAATGTGTTAATCAATTCGGCTTATTATAATTTTAACTTTCTACGTGTTAGATAGAAAACCGTTATTGCAACGGCTATAATTACAGCAGCTATCAAAATGTAATAAATTAAGATATAAAAATTCGGGTAAGATGAAGAACTATAGTTTACTGAACCAACGTTTGCTCCTAGGCTTATCGTTAGCTTGTTTGAATCTGTTTTTAAATAAATCAGTGCATAATTTAAGTAGGAAAATTTATAAATTTGCAAATCTGTGGAATTAATAACTTTGATACCTTTGTAATCTATGAATAAGGAAGGAGAACCATACAGGATTGATAAACTAACTTTTCCACTTCCCGAAAAAGATAGTGTTATTTGATTCCCTAAAACATTAGCTTGTTGGATTGTTTTATTGGATACTATGAAAAAATTTACTCCTATTGAGGTGGTTAAGTTTAAGAGATTAAAATTACTCAACCTAGTTGGTTTAAAGCTTGATGAATAGAGATTAATCAGGCTTTTGATTTCAAACTTAGCTACATTACTAATACCATATTTTGAAGTATAGCTAGTATTGTAATATCCATAAGCTATTGTATTAACGTAAAGAGGAAAACCATAATCAAGGCTGTTCAATACAGTTGAATTAAGCCTGTAATTTAAGCTTGTTAATGAATTGTTTGATTTTATTAGCGAGCTATAATTTCCAACATATGTATAATTTAAGGATGGGAATTCTGAATAACTTGTTAGACCTTTCAATAAAATTCTTGAAGAATAGTTGCTAGAAACAATGCTTGAATTTTTAATGGTCATATTCAATAGCTTTGTGTTATTAAAGAGATTGCTTAAAATTTTTGAAATAGAATTGAGAATATCGCATGTGTAATTACTTATTTCATTTTCGAATTTATAATTTCCATGACGTTCCAAGATTCCAGCTTTATAAAGAAATGATGCTGAGCCGTTTATTTGCAATGAAAAATTGACGCAATTGTTTTTAACAACTATATAGCTGTAGTTAATATATCCTGAAACGTTTTGATCGTATTTGTATCCTACTTTGATTGAAAAAGCAGATAATGAAGTATTCCCTAAAATATCAACCACTAAATTGTATTTGTAGACTAAACTATTAGGATAGTTAGTTACAGATTCTACCTGATTGTTGAACAAAATCAAGTTGGAAAACAAAATTAAAAAAAGTAATACGATTAACTTAGTTTTCACGCTTTTTTATTTACATAGTTAAGCTTATAACCTTTTAAATTGAAAATGAATTATTCATACTATTTACTGATGAGTAAGTATGTCTTCATAACGGGAGGAGTTTTATCTTCTGTAGGTAAGGGAGTCATAGCTTCTTCAATCGGGAAAATTCTTCAAGTTAGAGGATACAAAGTTACAGCAATTAAAATAGACCCTTATCTTAACTTTGATAGCGGAACAATGAATCCCTATATGCACGGGGAAGTATTTGTAACAGAAGATGGAGCTGAAACTGATATGGATCTTGGTCATTATGAAAGATTCCTTGGTATTAACCTTAATAGAGAACACAACATAACTACAGGACAAATATACGAAACAGTTATAACAAAGGAAAGAAGAGGTGATTATTTAGGACAGTGCGTTCAAATAATTCCGCATGTTACTGATGAGATAAAGTCTAGAATAAGGAATGTTGTTTTAAAATATGGAGCAGATATCGCCATAGTAGAAGTTGGTGGCACTGTAGGTGATATTGAAAGCTTACCTTTCCTTGAAGCCTTAAGGCAAATGAAACTTGAGGAGGATCCCTCAAATATCGTATTTGTTCACGTTGCTCTCGTTCCAACGATATCTGTAACAGGAGAACAAAAAACAAAACCTTTGCAACATAGCGTAAACGAATTAAGAAGAATAGGAATCCAGCCTGATATAATAATAGCTAGAAGCGTTAAACCTATTTCATATGAAGCAAGACAGAAAATAGCCCTATTTGGAAACGTTAAACCTCAGTATGTCTTAAATTCTTTTGACGTTGACAACATATATAGAATACCTTTGATTCTTGAAGAACAGGGATTGGCCGAGCTTCTAATAAATCTTCTATCTTTAGAGAATGTTCAGCCTAATTGGAATGAGTGGCTTAAAGTTTGTGAAAACACATATGAGCATGAAGTAAAAATAGCACTTGTTGGAAAGTATTCAAAGCTAGTTGATTCATATGTTAGTATAAGCGAAGCTCTAAATCATGTAGGATTGAATCTTAAGGTTAAAATAAAGAAGCTATGGATAGATTCTGAGCTGGTTGAGAAAGATGATAAAGATACTATAAAAGAGATATTATCTTCAGACGGTATAATAATACTACCTGGATTTGGTGCAAGAGGTGCTGAAGGAAAAATAAAAGCCATTAATCTGGCTAGAGTAAACAAAATACCTTTATTGGGTATATGCTATGGATTCCAGTTAGCAATAGTTGAATTTGCTCGAAATGTTTGCGGACTTAAAGATGCGAACACTACTGAAGTAGATCCTAATACAAGCAATCCTGTTATCGATCTTTTGCCTGAACAAAGAAACCTGACTTTAAAAGGAGGGACAATGAGATTGGGCTCATATCCTATAAAGTTAGTAAAGGATACATTGGCTTATAGGACATACGGGAGTGAAATAGTGTATGAAAGACATAGACATAGATATGAAGTCAATCCCAAGTATTTTGACATTCTACAAAAAAACGGGTTAATTTTCTCTGGTTTTTCATTGGAGGGGAACAGGGTAGAATTCGCAGAACTTAAGAATGGATTCTATTTGCTTACACAAGCACATCCTGAATTTAAATCAAGACCAACAAAGCCCTCTCCGCCTTATTACGCTTTAGTAAAATACATATTAGATAAAAGGCTAAATAGAATAGTTGAAGAAGAGCATGCTTGATATAAACTTAATAAGAAAAAATCCACAGCTCATTGAGGAAAGTCTAAAAAGAAGGAATTTGGATTTTCCTTTAAAAGAGTTGATAGATAATGATAACCTCTATAGAAAGAAACTGAAAGAACTAGAATCTAAGAGACATGAGAAGAACAAATTGACTGAACAGTATACTAAAGTATCAGAAAATGAAAGGTTAATTCTCTTACAAAACGTAAACGAAATTGATAAGCAAATAAAGAATCTTGAAGAAGAAGTTGAACAAATAAAGAATAAAAGGGATAACTTGTTAGCCAGGTTGCCAAATATTCCACATGAAAGTGTACCTTATGGAAAAGACGAAAATGATAATGTAACGGTAAGAGAAGTAGGATCTAAGAGAGAGTTTGATTTTAAACCAAGAGCTCATTATGAGCTAGGTGAGATTTTTGATATTATTGATTTTGATAGGGGAGTAAAACTAGCTGGTTCAGGATTTTATGCATTAAAAGGAAAAGGAGCTATACTTGAAAGGGCTCTTATCAACTTTATGCTTGATGTTCATAGAAGCAAAGGTTATACAGAAATTTTTCCGCCAATTTTAATAACATCCAAAGGAGCATTTGGTACAGGACATTTACCAAAATTTGAAGAGGATATGTATAAAACAAACAAAGAAGATTTATGGCTATTACCTACAGCAGAACTTGCGCTTGTTAACCTTCATGCAAATGAAACTTTAAACTATAAAAACTTACCGCTCAAATATGTTGCTTATACTCCTTGCTTTAGAAGGGAAGCAGGAAGGCATGTAGATTTAAAAGGAATTTTGAGAGTACATCAATTCAATAAGGTTGAACTTGTAAAGATTACTGCACCTGAAACAAGCTTCCAAGAATTGGAATTACTGGTTAATGATGCAGAGGAAATATTAAAATTGCTAAAAATACCTTATCGTGTAAGATTATTATGCACAGGTGATCTAGGATTTTCATCGGCTAAAACATATGATATTGAAGCATGGTTGCCTTCCCAAAATAAATATGTTGAAGTATCTTCTTGTAGCAATTGTACTGATTTTCAAGCCAGAAGAGCCAATATAAAGTTTGTAGGAGGTGGGAGGAAAGAGTCAGAATATGTACATACATTGAACGGTTCAGGATTAGCTGTAGGTAGAACAATGGCTGTTCTTTTAGAAAATTATCAAGAAAAAGATAAAATAGTTATCCCAGAAGTCCTAAGACCATATACAAAATTCGACACAATAGAATAAAGCTAGCTTTTTTGTTCCATCCATTCATCATATCCAATTACTGGAGGATCAATGTCTATTTGCCATAAGAGCGCGTTTAATTCGCCTCTGTGTTGCAACTCTTCTTCGATAAGGTGAAGCAATATTGTTTTAATCCTTCTTTGATATTTTTTGTTCTTATATGAATAAGTGACAACTTTATTCAGATCTTCTTCATTTAATCCATCAAAGAATTCTTTGATCAATTTTTCAACTTTTAGCATTTCCCTCTCGACCTCATCCGGACTCTTTATTTTCCCTCTTAGCGAATAATACTCGTTCACCTTATCATTTATCGTATAATATAGCCAGTATCTATAGGCATCTATCACATGAACGAAAATATCTACCAAGCTTGGAAAAGAAGCTCCTCTGTCTTTATATCTTTCTTCTTCAGGCAACTCCTTAAAAATCTTTTCAAAATATTTTCTCCTTACAAACGTATTATAATCAAAAAACTCTTTTATCAGATCTAGTTCATTACCCATAATTTTAATTTTTATGTTTTAACTTAAACTTATATTAAGGCATGAATCTTTTTTCTATACTTAAATGAATAATGAACCACTGTTCGATAAATCAGCAATTGCTGTAGCCTTTGCAACTTTTGTTGCATTTATGGGTATTGGTGTAGTAGATCCTTTACTTCCTTTAATTGCAAAGGATATGGGTGCCTCAGCATTTGATGTCGAATGGCTCTTCACGAGCTACATAGCTGTTATGGCATTGGCTATGCTTATTGCAGGATGGTTATCAACAAATATTGGAAATAGGAAAACCTTAATATTGGGTTTATCCACAGTAGTTATCTTCTCTACATTATCAGGTATTTCACAGAACATACCTGTTTTTGCTATTTATAGAGGATTTTGGGGCTTAGGAAACGCGTTATTTACAACAACAGCGTTGAGCATAATCGTTGGATTGTCATCAAGAGGAAATTTAATTAGGTCTATAACTTTGTATGAAGCAGCACTAGGTTTAGGAATATCATCGGGTCCGTTGCTAGGTGGAATATTAGGAAGTTACAATTGGAGATATCCATTTTTTGGTACAGCTACATTGATGGCCATCGGTCTAATTCTTACTATCAGCTTGATAGGCGAACCTCCTGTAAAGGAACAAAAAAGAAGCCCTTCTGATATTTTTAAAGCATTGAGAGATAAAGGAATAATAACAAATGCTTTAATCGCTCTTGGTTATACTATGGATTCTTCACAATACTTGCTTATTCTCCTTTATCTATAGCTAATTTGTCTACTTTCGTACTAGGAACAGTTTATTTTTATTGGGGAATATTGGTTGCACTATTCTCTGTGGTTGTATTTAATTTAGTTATCAGAAAGTACTCATCGATTAAAATTTTTTTATTTTCATTAACTTTGTTTTCTATAATTCTTTTTCTACTTTCTCAATCAAATAGTTATGAAAGGCTTTTCTTCATAATATTGTCTGGCATTCCATGTGGATTAAATAACGCAATTCTCACATCAAATGCAATGTCATTATCACCTTTTTCAAGATCACTGACTTTCTCCCCGCCCTAAAGGACGAGGGTTCCCCTCAATTGATTCGTAGCTACATATCGCATATGAGGGGCAGTCGAGAGGCTCAGAGAACCCCTCCCATTTAAATTAATTATTGCAATTACATCTCTATCATTTTCATAACCACAATTGCATTTGAAACATCTATATGATATTTCATTCATATTTTTATTGCATTTAGGACACTTAATTGAAGAATAAGCAGCGTGAACATAATTAATTAGCAAACCATGCTTTTTAGATTGCCAATCAATCCAGTATTGAATCTTTCTATACTGCATCAAGTAAAGTTTATTTCTAAACTTTTTAGGAAGTTTTTTAACTTTTTTAATCATATACTTTAAATTCTCCAATTTAATAACATTGGCATCCATTTTAATTGCTTCGTTAACAATCCTTTTGCTAACTTTCCTTGCAAAATCTTCTGCAATCCTTTTAGCTTTTGAATGAAAAGACAAAATTCTTCTTTTAATGTTTCTATTTTCTTTCCATTTATTTGGATATTTTATTTGTAAATTTTCTGCTAATAATTTGTATCTATGGATTTCATTAATTCTAGTATTGATTCTAACATAATTGTTTTCATCTTTTCCTACTGTTATGTTCTGCATGTTAATATCTACTGCTATGCTATCCTTAGGTTCAATTTTTTGAATGATCTTTTCGAATGTTATTTTAATGAAAGCTTTACCATTGCGAATTACTTGCCTTGCTTCCTTCATTTTCCAAGATAAATATTCTTTTAAGTTTCTTGGATATCCAATTATTTTAAACTCTCCAAGCTTAGATATTTTAACTATCATTCTTTCAAAATCTACTGTATATGAGAGCTTAGGAGATAACCAAACTGTTGGTTTAAAAACTATAGGAAATCTTCCTTTCTTAGGATTGTTATACCAGCCTTTGTATATTGAAATTGCATTTCTATAACAATCTTGTGCTGTTTTTGAAGGAAGATTAAAACTCTTAAGAATGCTATATAATTCTTTATGTACAATACTTATAACATTGTTTTTGTTTGGATTAATTCTTTTCTCTTTTAACCAATAAAGAACATATCTTAAAGCTTCTAAATAGTTTTTGGAAAAGACTAGGAGGGATTCTGATATTGCGATATTCATCGAAACAGTTGCTCTTATCGCATTATTCCTCCTAGTCATTGATCAATTTTAGAAAATTATTTATTATTTAAATCTATTCATCTCCGCCATAAATGGCGAGACTTTCATTTGATGTAATCACTTTGGCGTTTTCTCTAATTAATTTCAAATTTATTGATAGTATATTAAAAAATAGAAGGAAAATAACAATTGAAAGCAAAAAATAATTATTTTTTAAGAGCTATGATAAGAAAGTTCTTCTTATTAGGAAAAGACCCAAATTGCATTAATTCAACAATTCTTAAATTTACTCTAAAGAAAAGCTTTTTAATTTCCTTCTTTGTTAAAAAATGATAAAATCTGTTGAATTTTCCTGCCCATGAAATATAAGCATCGCCGAATTCATTAAAAGTTCTTTTGTAGTTTTTTAAGAGATGAATTAAAGCTGTTATTAGATTTCTAATATTAATGATGCTCCAAACTGTAGCTATTATAATTCCTTTATTTACAAGTATTCTTTTACATTCAATAAGGAATTTTATTCTATTAATTATGTTTGGGATATGGTGAAGAACTGCTACTGAAACTATACCATCGACAGAGTCACTTCTTAAAGGTAGATAAAGCGCATCAGCTACGATAGGAAAAAATAACGGCTGATTGTGCAGAATTTTACTTTTGGCTAATTTTAAAAGATTAAAAGAGAAATCTATTCCTAATACAACAGAGCTAAACTTAAGAAGATCCTTTGTATGTCTTCCATTTCCGCAACCTAAGTCGCAGACAATTTGAGATTCACTAAATAACCGATAATAATATATTACTTCTTTCCAAGGGTAAATTCTTGTATAGCAAAAGTTTTCTGCATAAATTTCATAAAAATTCTTTACTTCTATTCTTAATTTTAAATCGGTTTCAATTTTATAATTGTTTAGGTTGAGGATAGACGTAAATAGCCCTCACATACATTGTACTTTGGCACTTAGGACATTTATCTTCAACTATCTTATTCACATATTCCTTTTCTTTATAAGGTCTTTCAACTTTATGCTTACATTGAGTACATTCAAGCTGAGAAATTGGTCTAATGTTAAGAGTTTGCTCAAAAAATACAGAAATCTTCTCACTCATGCTGCATTACCCACCCCTAATGTATTTCCAATACCTACTATCAAAGCGACCCCTCCCTCTGGGACTGTTTCTAAGACTAAATTTTTAACTCTGTTTATCACTTCATCTGCTTTATCAGCTATTGTTTTTATCATAGGAGAAATTGCATCATTGAAGCCTTGCTTAATTATTATTGCAACTAAGGGTATTCTGTATTCTAAAGCGCTTTCCTCAATCTTATATTTTTCAGGACCAGGATCACCAATTGCTGCACCTACACCTTGAGCTATCTCTCCTGTTTCCTCTCCTTCAAGCTTTAAAGCTGCATCTATTGTAACTATCAAATTTATTTTGCCCTCCATAGACTTTACAATCTGCCTTACAGCTGCACCCGGCTTTCCTACTCTTCCAGCAGGTCCTGAAGCCTTCAACAAAATTAACTTTCTATTTTGGAATACAGCTTCGCCAACGACCATTTCATTTCCAACATCTTTAACCTCATTAACTCCAAATTCTCTATACATTCTTGCAATAACCATTGGCCCTATTCCATCTCCTATTGGCACTTCTAATGTAGTTGCAGGTAAGGCCCTAAAATAGCTTTTAGCCATATCTATTAGAAAAGGAAGAATAAATTCAACTTGCTGTGCTATATAATAATTTTTGAATTTCTTTGCTAGATTATAATAATGCTTAGCTATTCTGTTTATTAAATGAATTACTTGGGCAATGCTTGCTGTATCTTCTAAAGTAGAAAGTGCGTTTTCATCCACTTTAGGTGCATAGAGTTTTATTAAGCTTCTGAATCTGTATCTAGCAACATCTAATATGTATTCTAGTCTGTTCAATATACCAGAAGGATCACGATCAACGGGACTAATTTCAAAAAATTCAGTAAGCTCTTTTATATGTTCATTTAGCTTTTCACTATCTGCACCAAACTTTTTCAATTGATCAGCTAAGGTTTTTTTACTCTTAAGATCTAATTCATCTAAAACCACTATTTTATCCCCAATTCTTCTAAGCGAAAAGGATGTGAATAGGCTCAATTGGAAACCTGGAAATAGCATACTTACAAAGAACATTATGAATATTAAGAAATAAAATAGGGATAAAAGGAAGGAATAAAAGTCATTCGTTTGAGAAGAAGGAAATATCTGATTGAAAATAGCTACCATTATTGTATTTACTACCGTCGTCATAACCTCACCTAAATTACCTGATTAATTAATTGATTAACTGATTTATAAATTAAAGAGACAAAATTTAAATAGGAGTTAATTAAAAATTATCTTGCCCACGCCGGCCATAGGGGGCGGGAACCACCCGATCCCTTTCCGAACTCGGAAGTTAAACCGCCTTCCGTAGCTAACTGTAGTACGGTCCGAAAGGCCGTGCGAAGTTAGCTAAGTCGGCGGGGCTTCAAAATAAGTCTTCTTATGTAACAAATTTATGGGGTCGCCAGGATTTGAACCTGGGACCACGCGGTCCCAAGCCGCGCATTCTAACCAAGCTGAACTACGACCCCTAAACTAAATAGTATAAGTTTGAGTATCGTATAAATATTTTTAAAGGCAAAATTTAAAGAGAGGATATTTGGATAATTAATAGTTAAATTGAGAATTATAAAAGTAAATCCGATAAATCCAAATTTAGAGAAAATAAAAATTGCAGCTGAAGAAATAAAAAAAGGAAATTTGGTTGCATTTCCTACAGAAACAGTTTATGGATTGGGGGCAGATGCTACCAATTCTTCCGCCGTATTGAAAATTTTTAAAGCAAAAAATAGACCTATCGATAATCCGATAATAGTTCATATCTATAGAATAGAACAGCTTGAAGAAGTCGCAGTCGATATTCCTGAAAAGGCCTACGATATTGCAAGAAAATTTTGGCCAGGACCTTTAACTATCGTTTTAAAGAGAAATGACAAAATAGCTAAGGAAACTTCAGCTGGATTGGATACAGTTTCTGTAAGATGTCCAATGCATCCCATAGCTTTAGAATTGATAAAGCAATCTCTAACACCAATCGCTGCACCTAGCGCTAATAAATCGGGAAGACCTAGTCCAACTACTGCAAAACATGTAATAGATGATCTAGGAAATGAGGTAGAGGTTATAATAGATGGAGGAAGAACTCTTTTTGGTGTTGAATCGACAGTGATAGATCTAACTCAAAATCCACCAGTACTTTTAAGACCTGGAGCTTTGCCTGTGGAAGTTATCGAAAAGGTTATAGGAGAAATTAAAATTCCAGAGTTTGCTAAAGGTTTTAAAATGGATTTAGAAAAAGTAAAAATACCTTCTCCAGGTGTGAAATATAGACACTATGCGCCAATAAAGCCATTAATTTTAGTTGAAGGAGAAGAAGAGAAAAAAATCGAAGTCATTAAAAAGATTATAAATGAGAATAAGAATGAAGGATTGAAGGTTGGTTTACTAGCTTGTAAAGAAACAATCGAGAAAATTGGAATAGAAGATATTGAAAAGGGAATACTTGGGCCGAAGGACAATTTGTTTGTAGTAGCTTATAATCTTTTCTCAAGAATTAGAATGCTCGAAAGCAATGTAGATGTTATAATTGCAGAGGGATTTCATGAATTTGGAATCGGATTGACTATAATGAATAGATTAAGAAAAGCTGCTAGCGAAATTATAAGAGCATAGTTTCTAAAACATTTTTCTAAGTTAACTTTAATTATTGTAGCTAGATAGTATTAATTATTATGGAACTCAAATTCATCGGTGGTTGTACTATAGGTAAGCCGAATTTGATAGTAATTAGCCATAATAAAGAAGGGATTGTATTAGATTGTGGTTTTCAATATGAAATGCCTCCTTTTGATAAAATAGATGTAGAGGTAAAACATATATTCATATCACATGCTCATGCAGATCATATAGGAGGAATAACTATACTTAAAAGAAAATTCCCTGAAGCAAAAATATACATGAGCGAACCTACAAAGGAAATAGGGAAGATAACTCTAGGAAGTTTAGAGATTAAATCGAAATACAGGATACCACAGAAAGAGATAGAAGAAGTTTTAAATGATGTTACGATCTTGGGAGAAGGGGATATAATCAAAATAAATGAAAATATTAAGGTTCAGCCAATTAGTGCAGGTCATTTACTTGGTGCTTTTTCTTATCTGTTTAAGATAGATTCACATAACCTTTTTTATACAGGAGATATCAGTTTAGGTAATCTTCCTCTGGCGGGTAATATTTCTTTAGGTTATCAAGAGATAGATTTAGCTATTTCTGAAAGTAACTTTACCTTAGGAGAAGAAAGCTTTATTGAAAGTGCTTCTAAGATAGCAAATCTCGTAACAAATGTAATTAAAATAAAAGGGAAAATTGTTATGCCTATGCCAGCAGCAGGAAGAGCACAAGAAATAGCAACGTTCTTAGCTTACAAAATGATATTAAATGATATGCCTTATGTACCAATTTACGTCGACGGAAGCATAAAAGATGTCATGAATATTTATGATAGATATGTTGGGAAGCTTAGAGGATACTTAAAAGATTATTACATCAATGCAAGGCGTTCTGGAATAATTAAAAGTGTAAATGATGATATGCGCAAAAGCTTGCTAACTTCAGATAAACCATGTATTATAATGACGACCTCTGCTAACCTTAAACACGGACCAAGCCTGATTTACGTACAAAATACAATAATGGACGATAGATCAATGATACTTTTTACAGGCAAAGTCGAAGATAAAACTTTGGCTAAGAAAATTTTGAATTCTAAAAGAGGAGAACTGATAGACTTCAACGGTATTGCTTTAGGAAGGAAATGTAACATTCAACTTGTTGAGATAAATGAGCACGGAACTGTTGGTGAATATATAAAACTAGTTCAAAGAAGCCCAATAAGGGGATTAATACTAATACATGGAAACGACATAATTAAAAACTATTTAACTCAGTTTTTAATTAAGGAGAAGAAAAACTTATATTTGAATGATCCTAAAGAGTTCGATGTTATTGATTTTGATTTACTTGTGAAATCCTACAGCAAACAAACAGAAAGTATGGATGTTGAAATTATTGAGTATATAATAGAAAAACTTGTAGAAGATTTAAGAAGGGAATATGATAGAACAAGAAGTTTAAGCGATTTAATTTTTAGCAAAGCAATGGAAGAACAAGAGATTTATAGCTACATCAAGAACAAAGAAAACGCTAAAGAAGTATTCTTTATTTTCTTTAGGTATGCTACAAAATTTTCCTTCATAAAGGAAGAAGGTGTAATAGATTTCAGGTTTGCATCTATAATCCTAGATAAAGTAAGCAGGGAAATTGAAAGAATTATGGGAAAAGGTACTGTAAAGGAATTATTCAATCAATTAAATGAAACAGCCCCCAAGTTCTTCAAAAATATAATACTTAGAGGTGGTACAATGAAAGCTCAATTAGGAATAACTATACCAAGCAAACAACATTTAATTAAGACTTTAGAAAGTTTTCAGAATAACTTTTCAGCCTTTGAGGTAAAGTCTCCTACTTTAGAGGAAATAGAAAAACTATGTAGAATTGAAGTTGCTCAGGATCCTTCATTAAAATTAAATTATGAAAAAATATTTAGTAAATAATAGTTTGCCGGGGTCATCTAGCCTGGTTAGGATGCCGGACTCATAATGCATGAAGGGGCAGGCATGCGTGAAATCCGGTGCCCCGGGTTCAAATCCCGGCCCCGGCATATGAATATGATACAGCTAAAATTCGAACTATATTAACTATGAAGATAGCTATAATTGGGGCTGGACCTGCAGGAGCTAATGCTGCTTACTGGGCATCAAAAGAGGGTCATCATGTTGAAATATATGAAAAGGAAAGCATTCTGGCAAAGAAGCCTTGTGGAGAAGCTATATTTAATGAAGGTTTTAAATTCGTTTACTTTAAACCTGAAGAAAGCAAGAGTATCTTGAATTACGTTGACAAGGTTGAAGTTTATTATGAAGACGAGTTTCTTATAGAGACTGAGACTAAGCCTTATTTTGGTTATACTGTTCAAAAGTCATTTTTCTTAGAAGAAATAATGAGAGAAGCGGTTCAAAACGGTGCTAAGTTCTACAGGAAAACTTTTGTTGAAAAATTTGATACGAAAAAATATGACTTGGTAATAGATGCTGCAGGATACTTGTCTTTTCTAGCTAGAAGAGAAGGACTTAATTACAACGGTTATAAACTCGCACCTGCCTTTAGAGGTTATGGAAGAACTGATAAAATAAGGGAGGATACTCTGTATATTAGCTTGTTTAAATTAGGCTATGCTTGGATATTCCCTTACGGAAAGAATAAATGCAATTTTGGAATAGGCGGGCATATAAGTAATAAAAAAGAACTTGAAACAAGACTATCAAGATTCCTTAAAAAATTTGAAGTTGAAACAATTAGTAAATTAGAAGGAGCAGGTTTTCCAGCACTTGGGCCACTAGATAAGTTAAAGATCGGAAACATAGTAGTAGCTGGAGATTCTGCTGGCATGGTCATGCCAATAAGCGGTGAAGGAATAAGATTTGCCCTTTTTGCAGGTAAGTATGCTTTTAAAGAAAACTATGAAGAAATATTCAACAAGACCTATTATAAAAAGCTTAAAACTGGAGTAAAGTTGTTGAATTTCTGGTTTGGGATGAGTAAAGAGGAACTTATAAAAGCAATAAAGACGTTGGATACAAGAACATTGATTGAAATATTTTTAGAAGCTAAAATTCCTAGTATATTTAAGATGTTAAAGTTACTAAAGGATATAAACTTAAGTAAGAAAATTATCAATATATTATCTTCAAAATGACTTTCTGGATAGATTTTTTGACAGCAAAGCAAGCAATTTTTTTCAAATGCTTTATGGAAAGATACAATTGCATAGCCACAACTAGGCAATATTCTGAATCAGTAACTACTATGAAAAATATAGGAATCAAGGCTGATATTATAGGAAGGCATGGGACAAATTTAATTGAAAAACTTATATTCAGTGTTGAAAGAACAAAGCTCTTATTGGATTGGTTTTTAGAAAAAAAGCCCAATGCACTGATAAACCACGGAAGTGTAGAAGCGTCGAGAATCGCTTTCCAAGCTGGGATACCAATCTTTGATTTCAATGATACGCCTGAATCGATATATGTTGCAAAGCTGGTATGCCCTTTAACAACTTTAATGATAGTACCAGAAAATTGTGGAAATGAATTTAAGAAATATGGGGCAGAAAGGGTTATTGAATATGAAGGATTAACGCAAGTAACTTGGTTAAGAAGACATAAAGTTGATTATAATATACTAAATAAATTAGGATTTGATGAAAACAAGATAACCGTTTTAGTAAGAGACCCTGCTTATTATGCATCACATATAGAATCAAATCATGATACATTTCTAAATTTGGTAAACGAATTGAAGAAATTTGAAAAAGAAATTAATCTTATTCCTATAGAGAGGTACAAAGGTAAATTCTTAGATGTTCAAAGCTTGTTGCACAAATGTGATATTGTAATAGCTACTGGTACTATAGTAGGAGAAGCAATTTTGTGTGGCGTTCCTCTAGTTATTGATTACTTTCCTGTTCTTCAAAAAATGTATGAAAAATACGCTAGAGAAGGCTTAATGCTTCACTTAACAAACAAAGAAATGATAATAAGAGAGGTCAAATCCTTCTTATCGAACCCAAAGAAAAGAAAAGAAATTTTGTATAACAAATTGGAAGATCCTCTTGATATATTCGATGAAATATTAAAGAAGGAATTTCCTCAGTTAGTAAGTTGAGGATAAAAATTCTTGCAGGGGAAACATTGGGAACAAGATCTTTATGCACAACTATAGAAACTAATGATGCAAGAATACTTATTGACCCAGGAATTGCCTTGGGCAAAAGGTTTGGTCTTTATCCTCACTATTTAGAATACGAAAAATTATATGAAGGAAGGAAGCTTATAGAGAAGGAAGCTGAAAAATGCGATCTCGTTCTTGTATCTCATTATCATTACGATCATTTTACACCTTTTTTCGATAACATAGACAATGAATGGACCTTCGCTGATAGTTTAAGTGCTGAAAGAATTTATAAAAATAAACTTGTTTTTACAAAAGATCCTGAAAACAACATTAATAATAGTCAGAGCAATAGAGGTAAACAATTCGTCAAATCATTGCAAAAATACAACATAAGATTTAGAATATGCGACAATTCTAGTTTCAAAGTAGGTAAAACGGAAATAAAGTTTTCAGAACCCGTTTTTCATGGAGAAGAATTTACACCGTTAGGCTATGTTGTAATGTTTATAATAAAAGACGAAGACGAAAAGTTAGTATTTGCATCAGACACAGAAGGACCAATGAATGAAAAAGCATTAAAAATAATAGAAAAAGAGAAACCTGATTACTTGATAATAAGCGGGCCACCGTTGTATCTAGTGAACTATGAGGTTTCTCATACTAACTTTCAAAAAGGAATTGATAATCTAAAGCATCTTACAAAATATATCAAAAATATTATTGTAGATCATCATCTTCTTAGAAGTAAAGATTCCCTGGTTTTGATAGAAGAGATAAGAAAACATGCTTTAAATCATGATTGCAATGTTTTTATTATTTCAGAATTTATGGGAAAGGAAAAAGAAATGCTCGAATCTATAAGAAAAGATCTTTATGAAATGTATCCCCCGAAAAAGGAGTTTGAAGAATGGATAAAGAAAAAGGAAGGATTGCCTCCTATTTTTAGAGAAGAAATTTAGTATTCTCTTAAAGGTTTAATTTTTATTATAACCCTCTTATCTCCAGGTCTACGCCATGGATATCTATCCACATTTAAATATTTCTTAGCAAGTTTATCGATATGTTCTTCTGCACCTTCAAAAGTTATTTCTTCAACTTCTCCTTCTATACAAACCCTATTGTATGGGTCAGAATTATCAATCACTGTTAAGCCTACTTTAGGATTTTTCCTGATTATTTTTATCTTCTTTCTATTTTCTGTCGTATTTATTAAAACGTATTTGCCATCGGTATCAACCCACACTGGTGTAACATGAGGAAAACCGTCTTCTTTAACAGTAGCTATTACGCCAAAATTTCTATCCAAAAGTAACTTTATTGCCCTTTCGGACAATGTAATCATGTTATGTGAGTAGATTATGAACTTTATAAAGATTACTATCTCTTTAAAAGAAGATAAGTAGAATATTGAGGAGAAAATAACTGAACTCAATCTCATTAACAAGAGAAAAATCGATTTTATATGAGACTCTTAAAAAGTTGGAAAAAATTTAAATTTTAGATTTTAAGAAAATTTCATATGAAAAAAGTAATATTTTACGGAATAATAGTTTTAATAGTATTTATAATATCACCAATTTTAGGATTAATTGTAATAACATCTATATTAATATACAAATTGATTAAAAGTAAAAATAAGAAAAATGAAAAGAGTGTTAGTAAAATTAAGGAATTTATATTGGGAATTATAAGCAAGAAATATGAAAAAATAACATTATTAGAAAAAATTGAGATTTATAAAACAAAAAACGATATAAAGATTATGAGAAAAGGATTCAATTGGTCAATAATTATTTGTCTTTCTCTTTATATTCCTAACGATGTAAATATTGATATTAAGAGGCTTTCTGAAATAGCCTATGAATTAAATTTTGCTTTCGTTATCTCCAACCCAAATCAAGCAAAGTTAATCATAAGAGAAAACGTGTTTTCATTAAAGCTGAACAAAAATGTACTCAAATCTAAAATATATTCATTAGCAGGTAAAGCAAGATTTTTAGTAGGTTATTTTGAAAATCTAAATTGTAAAGTTGATTGGGATGAAGGATTAATCGATGAGGTTCAATTGATATGATGCTTTGCAACCGCGAGCTTATTTTATCTGATCCTATTAGTTCGACAATTTTCATGATAAAACACATTAAAAATGTTGCTGAAAAAGGGAAGAAAGTTTTTGTTATTGATAACAAAGGCATTATTTCCAACAATTTGGAAATGGAAAAGATTAGCTTAAATAAAATCTCTTTGCTGAATAACCAAAGTTTTGACATTATAAGGATAATCGATGTTTTGTCTGCGAGCTTAAACTTGAAAGAAGAAGAAAGAACTTTGTTACTCTACTCAATTTATAATTTGAAGGAAAGTAAGTTAAAAATAAGCAAGATTATCGAGAAAGTTGCTTCGATTATGAATGCTTTTGTAAATTACTCATCTTACTTAGTAAAATTGCAAGAGATAATAGCTAAACTTTCTGAGATACAAGATTTAGATAATATTCTTGCTAATGAAAACAGCATCGACATTTTTGAAGAGTTGGAAAAGAAAGATTGCATAATAGTAAATATATCAAATGTAAAAAACTTCAATTTAAGAATATTCTTGACATTGCTAATTTTAGATTTTGTTGCAAACGAAAATAAAACTGATATGAATATTTTTGTCGACAACACTGAAGGAAAATCGATATTATGCTTGAATGAGGAATTTATCTGCAGGCTATTAGATGAGCTAGCTTTTAATAATATTTCCTATTGTTTCTCAGCTTGTTTGGAAGAGTTAAACGATAAGTTATATTCAAGATTTTCAAGAATTTATTACATAAGCTATAATAACTCTATTAGCATAAAGAATTGCTTCATTGATGGTTCTCCTTTCAATTTAGTTGTTATAGAGAATAATAAAGTAACAAACAAGAGTATAATCAAGTTTGGAGATATAACGCTAGAAAGAGGGAAAGCGGTTACTCCTAAGGCTAAAGAAATCAAAACCTTGCTTGAAATAAACTACGGTAATTTGGCAGATTTAATAGCTGATTTAATAATAGAGATTGAGAAAAACGTTGTAAGAAGAAGCGAAATCAAACACTTGATGAGTTCTCTTGGATACTTTATCGATGATTGGGATAATTTAATCGATACTTTGTTAAGGGATGGACTTTTAGAAGAAAAGCTTTTCTCTGGGATTAAGAAAATAATTCCAACATATAAAGGAATTTTTATGGCTAACGAACATAAGAATCTAAAATGAAGAAATTAACAACGGGTATTCCTGAATTTGATAGAATAATAAACGGGATAGAATGTGGCTCAATCACTCAAATATTTGGAGAATTTGGAACAGGAAAAAGCATTATAGCCCAACAACTTTGTGTTACAGCCCAATTACCTGAAAACAAAGGAGGATTGGAAAGCAAGTCCATATTCATAAGTACCGAGAAATCTTTTTATCCACCAAGGATAGAAAAAATTGCTATAAGGTTTAACCTACAACCTTCTACGGTTTTAAAAAACATATTTATAAAGGAAGTTTCTTCTTTAAAAGAACAAATTCTTGCTTTGGAAATAGCTGAGAAAATTATTGAAAACTATGGAATAAAATTACTTATTATAGATTCAATATCTGCTTTTTTTAGAAGTGAATTTGCTGAACAGAATCTTCTAGCCTTAAGGCAACATGAGATCAGAAATTTTTTAGAAAGATTAATAAACATTGCCGAAAAGAAGGAAGCTGCCTGCGTTGTAACCAATCAAGTAACAGAAGGAGAAGCTGAGAATAGATGGGAAAAGAAACCTGTAGGTGGCAATTTAATAAACAAATATTGCAGAAAAATAATTGAATTGGGCAAAATAGGAAATAAAAGATATGCGAAGCTATATGATTCGCCGAATTTGGATGAAAATTATTTTTTATTTGAAATTAGAGAAGATGGAATATATCCTGCTTAGAAAAATTAAGCTGGCTGATTTATCTTTATTGCTTTAGTTGGACAAGCTATTTCACAGGCCATGCAGAAAATGCAGTTCTGCTCCCTTATTGGAAATGCCTTATCGGTTCTATATTTCTCCCAAAGCTCTTTATCTTCAGGCTTATTAGGATCGATAACTCTGTCGTTTCCAGTTCCGTATTTACCTGGATTTAAGAACCATTCAAATACGTTTACAGGACAGACATCCATGCATACTCCATCAGCTACACAAGCTTCAAAGTCCACCATAACAATTGTACCATATATACCAAGTTGGGTAGGATAAGGCTTTCCTTCAGCGTCCAATCTTTGCATTCCTCCGGCCCTTATTTTAATGCCCATATGTTCACCGGTTACTGGATATTCATCTGGCTTATTGATTACATCTGGATCGATAGGTTTTGGCTTATAATCAACAGGTCTGGTCATACTTGCTCTTGAATACTTTAAATTCTATATAAATATACCACTTACATTTAAGTGGTTTTTTGCTAATATTTTTTCAGTGTATAAACCAGCAGAAGATTCATATTTGCTCTTAAATGAAATTATCAAGAAAAAAGGCGAGGTTTTAATCGATGTAGGGACAGGTAGTGGTTACATTGCGATTAATTCAAAGGATAATTTTAAATTGATTGTCGCAACAGACATTGACAACAAATCAATCAAGGAAGCAAAAGAAAAAACAAGAAATTGCTATAACATTGATGTAGTTCAATGCAACCTATTTGATCCGATTAGAGCCAATACCTTCGATTTTATATGTTTTAATCCTCCTTATTTGCCTAGAGATGAATTTAAAACCGATATCGATACACAAACAGTTTACATAAATTACAATGGAAAAAATATCATAGAAGAGTTTTTGGAAAAATTTTTAGAAAAAGCTAAAAAAGCTAAATGCTACGTTGTTTTATCGTCTTTGACAAATTTGGATGAAATTTTAAATGAAAATATAAGAAAAAAGTTACATTTTAAAGAAGTTGCATCGAAGAGTTTTTTCTTTGAAAAAATTTCTGTTTTTGAAATTTCAATATTGCCCTCTTAATTTATATGCTTCGACTACTCTACTTACTGCAAGAATTAAAGCAGCCGTTCTGTTATCAACTTTATATTTTGCAGCTGTTTCATTCACGTCTTTAAAAGATTTTACAATTTTTTCCTCCATTCTATTCAAGACTGTTTGTTCATCCCATTGTACTTTCTGGAAATTTTGAACCCATTCGAAATAGCTAACTGTAACACCTCCAGCATTTGCAAGAATATCAGGAACTACGTATATGCCTTTCTTAAATAAGATCTCATCTGCTTCAGGCGTTGTAGGACCATTTGCTCCTTCGACTATTATTTTAGCTTTAATTTGATCAGCATTGCTTGCGGTAATCTGATCCTCCAATGCGGCAGGAATTAGCACATCACATTCAGAGATTAACAAAGCTTCATTAGAGATTTTTCTTCTTTCGCGATAACCAACAACTGTACCGACTTTTTTCTTGTATTCCATTAAATCCAAAGGATCAAGCCCTTCTTTATCATAAATTCCTCCCTGTGAATCGCTGATAGCTACTATTTTAGCTCCCCATTTATAAAGCCTTTCAGCTGCATAGTAACCAACATTTCCGAAACCTTGTATCGCGATTGATATCTCTTTTATGTCTTTGTTAAATAATTTCGCAGCTTCTTTAACACACGCTGCAACTCCGTATCCTGTAGCTTGCGTTCTACCAAGTGAGCCCCCTAATTCGATTGGCTTACCAGTAACGACACCGTATGCAGGATAACCTACAATTTTAGAATATTCGTCGAATATCCAAGCCATTGTTTGAGAATCTGTATAAACATCGGGAGCTGGAATATCCAATTCAGGACCTATATCTTTAGCAATAAACTGGATAAACTTCCTCGTCATCCTTTCCTTTTCATTTGTTGACATATATTTAATAGGACATGCTATTCCCCCCTTTCCTCCTCCAAATGGTATGTCTATAACAGCACATTTCCAAGTCATCCACATAGACAGAGCTAATACTTCATCTAATGTAGCATCTGGGTGATATCTTATTCCACCTTTGTAAGGACCTCTAAAGTTATTATGCTGAGCTCTATAACCTGTGAAAACTTTGACTGAACCATCATCCATTTTAACAGGGATATTTACTGTGATTACCTTTTGGTGCCTTTTTAAAATCTCAAGAATATGTGGTTCCAGCTTAAGAAAATTCGATGCTTTTTCAAGTTGCTTCAGTGCTCCTTCAAATGGAGAATACTTTGCAGGCATATGATACCATCTTTGGAAATAAATAAATATTTTTAAGCTAAGTCAATCGATATCTTTCTCCATAAGATAACCAACTTCCTTGAAATTCAAGCTTTTATAGAATTTTATACCTTCTTCATTATCCCTCCAAACGATAAGCCTTATTGACTTGATTCCTTCCTTTTTAGCCAATTCTTCTACTGCTCTTAATAGCATTGAACCTATACCTTTCTTTCTATAATCTGGAAGAACGTAAATATCACTAACATAACACCATTTTTCCTTTACTTTAAAAGGGTCTGAAGCATTTAGATTAAACATTATGTAGCCAACGATCCTGCCATCATCCTTAGCAACCATTATCGATCTTCTGTCTCTGGCCAAAACGTTTCCTGCTAATTCAATCCAATACTTTCTATTAATATCGTTATGCAAAATTTTATTATCGCTAACCTTAGGTTCCGTTAGAAATTTTATAGCTAATTTTGATAAATCTTCTATATCCTTTAAATCAATAAATTCGATCTTTATCATAAAATTATAATGAAATAATTGCTTATTATCAGTTAGCGGGGGTTCCCGAGCCAGGTCAAAGGGGCAAGGTTCAGACCCTTGTGCGTAAGCGCTGCGTGGGTTCAAATCCCACCCCCCGCAATTATTCGAAAGGAAATCTTATAATTTACTAGAAAGAATAAATATTATTAATGCTTGCAAATGCTTTAGATGAATATAAAAAGTACTGTAATGATGAATATCAAGATTACGTTATTTATTCTAGGTTGGCTAAAAGAGAAAAGAATAGTGTAAAAAGAAACATTCTAGAGAAATTATCAAATCAAGAATATGAACACTATAAGTTTTGGAAGAGCTTTCTGGATGAAAATTATGAGCCTAAGATAAACAGTTTTATAATTCTTACAATATCCCTTTTAAGGCTTTTGTTCGGAACAACTTTCAGTTTAAAATTCTTGGAAAGACATGAAGAAAAAGTTATTTCAAGCTACGAGAAATTTTTGAACGTTATACCTGAATCAAAAAGGGATAAACTTAAGGAGATTCTTGAAGATGAAAAAAGTCATGAGAAAACATTAATGAGCCAGCTAGAAGGTAACTTTGTAAAATACTTCGGTTATGTTGTTTTAGGATTAGCTGATGCTATAGTTGAAATAAGTGGAGTTCATGCTGGATTTCTCGGAGTAACGAGTTCAACACTCATTGCTGGAATAGCAGGACTTGTTGTTGGAGTATCCGCATCGATAGCAATGGGTTCAGCAGCCTTTCTACAGGCTAAACAAACTGTAGGAATGAAACCCTTTACTTCAGCAATTTCAACAGGTCTTTCATATTTAGGCGCAGCAGCACTTTTAGCTTTTCCTTACTTCCTTACTGAAATAATGATAATAGCTTTCATAGCTTCAATATTAATAGCTATTTTAATGACAGGCTATTTCACATTTTATGCTGTAGTAGTTTTTGAAAGGAAATTCTTTGGAGAATTTGCACAGAATGTTGGGCTGATTTTACTTACTGCTCTGGCTTCTTATTTATTCGGCGATTTCTTAGGAAGAGAGCTAGGTATACATGCGGCATACAATAAAATAACGGTTACATAAATGAAAGCTTCACCCTTAAGTGAGGGAATGAATAGTTTAAATATTTTAAAAAAGGAATTTTTGTCAAGTACGGTAGCAACGCTTCTCCCCAGCTTGAACGAGGGCTTTATGGGACTGAGGGAGAAGCATTCAGCATACAGCAAACTTTTTATTTTATTTTTCAATGAGGATCTCCATTTTATTTGGGATTCTGAGAAATATATATGGGGGTGGTTTTCTGTGCCACCTTACTGCTCCACATATGCGATATGTAGCTACGAATCAATTGAGGGGAACGATGAAACGCTTTGGATAGTTAACCCTCGAACTTTTCAAAGCGTGGAGGAAGTCAGATGAGTTCCGTAAAGATTGAAAGATTATCTACTGGAATAACAGATCTCGACAAAATTTTGATGGGGGGAATTCCTAGAGGGTTTCTTGTAACTTTAACAGGCGAGCCTGGTGCAGGTAAAACAATAACATGCATGCATTTTATAGCTAGAGGAATTAAGGATAACGATAAATGCATATATATAACGACGGAAGAAAGCGAAGAATCTATAGTAGTTCAAGCGTCACAGTTTAATTTTGATTTTAAAAATGCAATTCAAGAAAACAAATTGATAATAATCGATGCTCTAATGGATTCAGAAAAAGAGTGGAGCTTAAAATCTTTGGATATGGAAGAGCTTGTAGGCAAAGTAATAGAGGCTAAGAAAAAGTTGGGATATGGAAGGGGAAGGTTAGTTATAGATTCTTTATCTGCATTCTGGCTTGACAAACCTGCAATGGCTAGGAAGCTTACTTATTCGCTTAAAAAAGTTCTTTCAAAATGGGATTTTACTACGCTTGTAACATCTCAATACGCTATAACTACAGCTGAATCGTTCGGATTTGGAGCTGAACATATTGCAGATGGAATAATAAGGTTTAGAAGAATTGTAAAAGGAGGAAGAATTCATAGATATTTAATAATAGAGAAAATGAGGCAAACAGAACATAGCTTGTACGTTCATGAATTTGAAATAGTGGATGGAATAGGAATAACTTTAATGGGACAAGTAGATGAAAGGAAAGAGGATTATGTTTTGCCTTACGAAGTTAAAAAGAAAATAATGGAAGCTAAAGAAAAACAAGAAATAGGCTAATTTCTTGTTTTAATAAAAAATCTATTAACAAACTTTAGAAACTCTTATTTGTTGATTGAAATATCTTAACATAGCAGTTTAATCATACCAATTTTGTTATGGAAGATAGCAAAGTTGAAGTAGTTTTAAGGGAAATCGAGTTTTTAGCTCAAGAGTACAATTTGCCTATTATAGGAAAAAATAAAGCAGTTATTTTATCAAATTTGATAAAGGCACATTCTCCAAGTTTTGCTTTGGAAGTAGGCACATTAATAGGTTATTCAGCTATCGCTATAGCTAATGCTCTTCCTGAAAATGGAAAATTGATTACGATAGAGGTGAACAGAAAAAACGCAAACATTGCAAAGAAATACTTTGAGAGAAGTTGTCTAAAAAATAAAATCCAATTGGTTGTAGGCGATGCGAGGGTTGTTATACCTAAGTTAAATTACAGCTTTAACTTCATGTTCATAGATGCAGATAAAAGGCAATATTTGGAATATCTAAAATTAGCAGAGCCGCTATTAAAAGAAGGAAGCATTATAGTTGCAGACAACGTAAAAATATTCAGGAATATTTTATCCGATTATTTAGATTATGTTAGAGGCTCCAAAAAATACTCGAGCTATAGTATAGATGTGGGAGATGACGCGATTGAGGTAAGTAAGAAATTGTTCTAAGCGTTAAAAGCAAGTTATTTTATGTTTCCTTTAAAACTAAAGATTTAAATATTGTGGATTAGAAAGTAGTCTAAGACTTAATGCAGGTTGAAAATAATAAAGAGATGAAATCCATTCTTCTTCTTGAAGATGGGACATTCTTTCTCGGTTCTCCTGTGGGTTTTCCAAAGAAAGTGATCGGCGAAGTAGTTTTCAACACAGGCATGGTAGGGTACAACGAATCAATAACTGATCCTTCATATAAAGGCCAGATATTAACCTTTACGTATCCATTGATAGGAAATTACGGTGTTCCTTCTAATTTAAAGGATAGATGGGGAATTCCGATTTACTTTGAATCTGATAAAATACAAGTTTCAGCAATTGTTGTTTCAGAACTTTGTAAAAATCCAAGTCATCCTACATCTGTTAAAAGTTTAAACGATTGGTTATATGAAGAGGGAATACCTGGAATTGAGGGAATCGATACTAGAGAATTGACAAAAAAATTAAGAGAAAAAGGCGTATTAATGGGAATATTAGACTTATATGATGATAAGCCTGATATAGATGAACTTTATGCTCAACTAAAAAAAGCTGCAAGATATGATGAAATAAATTATTCGAAGGAATTGGATTTGAAGAAAGAAATTGTATACGAGAATGAAGGACCAACAATAGCTTTAATAGATTGTGGTAGTAAGTACAATATTCTTAGAAATCTTCTCAAAAGGGGATTTAAAGTTGTAAGATTTCCATGCAACTATTCTTTGGACAAAGTTTTGAGCTATGATCCAAAGGGTGTTGTAATAAGTAATGGGCCAGGAAATCCAAAGAAATTCGAGGAAACAATTGAACTTGTTAAGGGCTTTGTTGAATTAAACATTCCTTTACTTGGCATATGCTTAGGCAATCAACTGGTTGCTTTGGCTTGTGGCGGAACAACTTTTAAAATGAAATATGGCCATAGAGGTCAAAACAAGCCTTCAATCTTCTTGGGAAATGGATTAACGTATGTAACAAGTCAAAATCATGGATACGCAGTTGATTTAGATTCGTTGAAAGATACAGGATTAAAAGTTTGGTGGATTAATGCGGACGATAGAACTATTGAAGGCCTAGTACATGTTAAAAAGCCCATTATAACAGTTCAATTCCATCCCGAAGCCACTCCTGGCCCTTACGATACGGAGTTTGTATTTGATCATTTCATGAATATGATAGAAAGAGGTAGATCACCCTATGCCTAAATTTAACGATATTAAAAAGGTTTTGGTTTTGGGAAGCGGGGCAATTAAAATAGGTGAAGCTGGTGAATTTGACTATTCAGGAAGCCAATGTATTAAGGCTTTAAAAGAGGAGGGAATTTACACAGTTTTAGTAAATCCTAACATAGCTACTATACAGACAGATGAAAAAATGGCCGATAAAGTATACTTTTTACCAGTTACTCCTGAATTTGTTCAAACAGTTATAGAAAAAGAAAGACCTGATGGAATACTACTTACATTTGGCGGTCAAACAGCTCTTAACTGCGGAACTCTGCTTAAAAAAATGGGAATATTGGATGAATATGGCGTTAGAGTGCTTGGTACTTCCGTAGAAACAATAGAGACTGCGAGCGATAGAAAAAAGTTTAGAGAGACAATGATTAAAAATAACATTCCAGTAGCTAGAAGTGCACCCGCCTATTCTGTTGAAGAAGCAAAGAAGATTGCTAATGAATTGAATTATCCAGTGATGATAAGAGTTGCTTTTACTTTAGGAGGAAAAGGAGGTGGAATAGCGCATGATGAAAGGGAACTTGAAGAGATAGTTAGTAGAGGATTGGCCCATAGCTTGATCAAGGAAGTTCTGATAGAGGAATATCTTGGAGATCTTAAGCAAATTGAGTATGAAGTTATGAGAGACTATAAAGGAAATACCATTACGGTATGCAACATGGAAAATATATTGGGAATGCGTGTACATACAGGGGACAATATAGTTATAGCACCAAGTCAAACATTGACAAACGAAGAATACCATACACTTAGGAAAACATCGATTGAAGTTGTAAAGGCAATAAAGGTTGTTGGAGAATGTAACGTTCAATTTGCTTTGGATTCTGAGAGCGGAAAGCACTATGTAATTGAAGTTAATCCTAGAATGTCAAGATCTTCAGCTTTAGCTTCCAAGGCTACAGGATATCCTTTAGCTTACATTGCAGCAAAGCTTGCAATAGGATATACACTGGACGAGCTTATAAATAAAGTGACAAGATTAACAACAGCTGCATTTGAACCATCATTGGATTATGTTGTTATAAAATTCCCTAGATGGGACTACAGGAAATTTAGCAGAGTAGATAGAAGACTCAGAACCCAGATGAAATCCGTAGGAGAAGTTATGGCTATTGGAAGGAATTTTGAAGAAGCTATTCAAAAAGCCATAAGGATGTTAGATATAGGTAAGGATGGATTAGTAGCGAATGAAGATGAAAAAGAAGATGAGACAGAAGAAAAAATAATAGATAATCTTAGGAATCCTACAGATGAAATATTCTTCTATGTTGTAAAGGCTATTAGAAAAGGTATAGATTTAAAAACAATCCAAAAACTGACATGCATAGATGAATGGTACCTGAGAAAAATGAAGAATATAATTGAAATGGAAGAAGAATTAAGGAAGTCTAATTTCAACGACGAAAAATTACACGAAAAAGTAAGAAAAGCTAAACAACTTGGATTTTCAGATAAACAAATATCAAGATGTCTCAATGTAAAAGAAGAAGATATTAGAAAATTTAGAATTAATCATAAAATAATACCTGTAGTTAAGCAAATAGATACTTTAGCAGCTGAATGGCCTTCTAAGACAAATTACTTGTATTTAACCTACAACGGCATTACTGACGATATTGAATTCAATACAAACAAATCTAAGATAATTGTGTTAGGAGCAGGTCCTTATAGAATAGGAAGCTCTGTAGAATTCGATTGGGCTACAATGAACATGGTCTGGTCACTTAAAAGTAGAGGAATAGATGAAGTTATAGTAATCAATTGCAACCCTGAAACTGTGTCAACCGATTTTGACATGAGCGATAAGCTATACTTTGAAGAATTAACCGTGGAAAGAATAATGGATATATATGAAAAGGAAAATCCTTTAGGAATTGTTACAAGCGTTGGAGGACAGATTGCAAATAACGTTACACCAAAGCTCGCTAAGTATAATGTTAAAATTCTTGGAACATCGCCTGAGAGCATTGATAATGCAGAAGATAGAGAGAAGTTCAGTAAACTTTTAGATTCTCTTGGAATTAAGCAACCAAAATGGAAAAAATTCACCAATTTAGAAGAAGTTTTTAGATTTGGCCTTGAAGTAGGTTATCCATTACTTGTAAGACCTTCATATGTATTGAGCGGTTCAGCTATGAGAGTTGTATGGATACCTTTGCAATTGAAGCAATACTTAACTGAGGCAGCAAAAGTAAGCAAGGAGTACCCAGTGGTTGTCAGCAAGTTCATTAAAGAGGCTTTGGAAGTTGAAGTTGATGCTGTATCGGATACAGAAAATACCTTTATCGGAGCCATAATTGAACATTTGGAACATGCTGGATTACATTCTGGTGATGCAACACTTGTTATACCTCCTATTAGACTAACTCCAAGAGTTGAAGAAAAAATTGCTGAAATAGCCAATAAAATTGCAAAATCACTTAAAATTAAAGGATTATTCAATATACAGTTTCTTGTAAAGGATGATGATGTATATGTTATAGAATGCAATCTAAGGGCTTCTAGATCCATGCCTTTTGTTTCAAAAACAAACGGAGTAAATTTAGTAGATTTAGCTGCTGAGGTTATAATTAATGGTAAATTGCCTAAGGAAATTGTTAAAAGACCGCGTGCTAAGTATGCTGTTAAGGTTGCTCAATTTTCCTTCATGCAAGTAGATGATGCAGATCCGGTTCTTGGAGTTGAGATGCAATCAACTGGGGAAGTTGCCTGTTTTGGCAATACGTTTTTTGAGGCATTCTTAAAATCTCTTATAGCAGCGGGCTACAAGATACCATTTGAAGGAGGGAATGTATTAATATCTGTCAGCAATCCTGAAATTAAATCGAAAATTGTACCCTTGGTAATTAAACTTAAGAAACTCGGCTACAATTTGTATGCAACTGAGCATACAGCTGAATATTTAAGAGAAAGAGGAATAGATAATGTAACAGTCTTATACAAAATAAGAGAACCTGAAAGGAAGCCTAATATTATGGATTATCTTAAAGAAAGAAAGCTCGATCTTGTAATAAATATTCCTAGTGGTCTAACACTCTATAAATATGCCTCAGCTTTGGAAGATGAGTATATTATAAGAAGAAAAGCTGTAGAGTTGAACATTCCAGTCTTTACAAATTTTGAAATGGTTAAAGCAATCGTGGAGGGAATTGAATGGTATAGGAACTATACTTTATCAGAAAATGGAATCCTTTATGAATCAATACAGTCTTAAAGAGCTGGCAAGAATCCTTTACTATAAATACAAAGAAATATACGATCCTACTTTGCTAAAAAAAGGAGAAATTGTTAGAATGTTAAAATCGGTAAATATTCAGGAAAATGAAATAAACGAATTGATAAACAACAATGAAAAATTTTTAAATCTAATATTTTTATGGTCCAATATTGTTTTTAAGGAAAAAATTGAGTGAAGAAATTCTCAAGAAAATAAAAGAAAGTAAAATTTTCATAACTAAAGATGCTCTAAATGAACTTCAAGAATATTGTAATAAGAATGTTCAAATTTATTCAAAGCTTGATACTATAATACAAATATTATCTAAGTATGAGTTTGTAACTAAAGAGACTGTTAAAAAAGTTTGTGAAGAAATACTAGAAAAGGAAAGCAAGAAGGAAGAGAAAAAGGAAAGTAAAATAGTTCAAAGGAGGTTAGACCTAGTTAATTTAAATTTAGAAACTGGTTATTTAGAATTTGTACGTGATAGATTCTTGAAATTGAAACAGATAATTGAAAAAGTTAATTCTGTAAGATGCAATGTCGATACCACATTGATATTTAAAGCTTTGAATAAATCAGTTGTAAGAATTGCTGGGATGCTAACAAGTAAGAAAGATAGCAAGTTTGGCTCAAAGTTCTTAACTTTCCAAGATACTAATGATTACTTCCAAGCTGTTGTGCCTGCAAGGAATAAAGAGTTGATAAAAAAAGTTGAGGAAATAAATGTAGGAGATGTATTTATAGTTGAAGGAGAACTGATTAGGAGAAAGGACTATTCCTATTATATAAAAGTTTCTAGATTGTTAGAGACAGATGCTGAATGGATTAACTACAAAGGAAAAAGGGAAGGATTTGTAATATGCATTTCAGATTTAAGAATAGGAAACAAACTGTTTGCTGAGAATAAATTCCTTAAATTTATCGATTTTGTTAACGGTAAAATAAAGGAATTCGAAGAAATAGCCTCTAAAATAAATGCTATAATAATTACCGGAGACATAATCGATGGCTTAACATTTGACAATATTTATGAAATTGACATCTATGATTTTGATCCTAAAAAGCAGTATGAATATGCAGCAAACTTGTTGTCTAAGATAGATAAAAAAATTTCCATTTATGTTATGCCTGGAGAAAGAGATTTAATGGTGCCTTTTATTCCTTTCATTGAATTTGATAAAAATTTTGCAGAAGCTCTATTCAAGATAAAAAATGTGAAAATAATTGAAGATCCATCTTTTTTAAACATTGAAGGACTTAGCATATTGGCAACACATGGATATTACTTTGAAAGCTTATACAGAGAACTACTTGGACCTTATGATAAGGAAGGAGCTCTTTTGCAAACTGTTAGAAGAATTATTAAAAGAAGGGAAATCATACCAAGCTTAAATATAAACGGTATTTTACCAATAGGATACGATCCCTTTGTAATTGAAGAAATGCCACATGTTTTTGCTTTTGGTCATTATAATATACCTATCCATGATTATTACAAAAATTGTCTTATAATTTCAAATTCTTCATGGAATGAGACAAATGAATGGGGTTCAACAGCGTATTTAATAGATATATCAAACAGAGAATTTAGGAGAATCGTATTCTGAAAGGATCTGTTTATTCAAATTGTAAATGCTTTTACATATTAAATGAGCAAGCCTTACAGGTTCTGGAATATTTCCAAATATTGTCAATGATTCTATTAGCTTTATTGCTTCAAAATCGCTTATCCCTATATTTTCATAGAATATTTTATTATATCTTTTTATTTGGGGAAACTTTTTAAGAATTTCAATTCTTTTATCTGAATCCTTAAAATGATCCCTTATTGCCTTGAATATGGAATCAAAGTTTGGCAATCTATCTAATACAATTATGCATGGAACTTCTGTTTCCTCATAGACTCTAACAAAATCTATTATATTGAAGCCTCCAAAAGTAACACCTTGTGCTAAAATAATATCGGGAAGCTTTAAATGAAGTATAGATATGAGCTTATCGGTTGCATCTAAGCCATCTACCTTTATGCTTCTAAAAATTAAATCAACAATTCTATGGTTTTTATAATAAACAGCCAATAAAGGAATACGCGGTTTTTTCTTAGCAAACTTTAAGTAAGGGTTGAAACCACCGTCATCTATGCCAGCTACCAATTTCATAAATCAACTTTGCAAATCTTTCATCAGATTTTAAAGTATTTTCTATCTCTTCTTTGGTAACTCTAAGAGAAATATACTTTGTTCTTCCGTATCTTCCTTTGCTAGTTAAGTTTGCTCTTATTAAGCCTCCCATTTCAAGTTCATTTATTATATCGCTCACACGTCTTGCAGTTAAAGGCTCATAATTTAGCTCTTTGCAATAATTTACGTATTCTTCATAAACTTCTCCTGTTATGCAATCCCTCATTTCCTTCATTTGTAAAGAATATATTGCAAATAAAACAAGCTTTGAATGTACTGGTAAAGAATTTATAATCTCGTATATTTTGTCTCTTTCCATAATAGATAAAGCAAGCTTTACCTCAGATTCCGTTATCTTTGGAAGATTATTCCTTTCGGCTATTTCTCCTGCTATTCTTAATAAATCTAAAGCCCTTCTAACATCTCCTTTTTCCTTAGCAGCGATCGAAGCACAAAGATTTATTACTCCTTCATCAAATGTTCCTTCATAAAGTGCTATTTTAGCTCTTGCGGTTAGAATATCTTTTAGCTGGTCAGCTGTGTAAGGAGTGAAAACGAGTTCTTCCTCACTTAAACTGCTTCGAACCCTTGGATCTAAATATTCTTTAAAATGAAGATCATTTGTTATTCCAATCAAGGAAACTTTAGTAATTATATCTTCTGAATTTATCCTAGTGAGCTTATATAGAATTTCATCGCCACTTTTCTTAACCAAATGATCTATTTCATCCAATACAATAATCAAAGCTTCCCTTCTCCTCTTCATTTCCCTGATGATTCTTTGATATAGCTCTGCAACAGCAATTCCTGTATGAGGAGTCTTTAGATTATAGTATTCATTAAGAACTTTTAAAACGCGGTAGTTCGTATCATCTATCTTGCAGTTTATTATTATACTCCCAACTGGAATTGGAGCCTGATGGGAAAGTTTTTCTTTTATAAATTTAAGAACGTGCTTAGTAGTGGCGGTTTTCCCTGTTCCAGGATAGCCGTAAATAAAAACGTTAGATGGTCTCATCCCTTTTAAAATGGGTAAGAAAAGTACTTCAGCTAATTTATAAATTTCTTTATCTCTATGAGGAAGCTCATCGGGAATGTAATCGGGTCTTAAGGAATCAGGATTCTTAAATATTCTGGATCTATTCATCAGCTTATTGAGCAAATCATCGAGAGGATTGCTTGACATAAAAGCAAAATTAAATATTTTTGCTATAATTTAAGTTTTTTTATTTTGCTAAGTTCGCTTTGTTCGTTTAACCAAAGTTTTCTTCACTTCTAATAAAATGTAAAAAATTTTAAAAGAATTTTTTTGCAAGCTTTACCGCATTCAGATAAATAAAGAGACCATCACCTTCCTCTTTCAAGTTTTGGAAACGTGTCCAAGCAGGATGCAAGTATTTGTTTACATATTTTTCAGGATGTGGCATTATGCCAAGCACGTTGCCATATTCGTTGGTTATAGCTGCAATGTTCATTAAAGAACCATTTGGATTAAACTCGTTCGAAACTATTCCGTCTATAGATGAATACTGATAAACTATCTGATTGTTTGAAATAAGCCTGTCAAGACATGAATTACTGCAAACGAATCTTCCTTCTCCATGGTTTATTGGCAAGTAGATCACATTTTGAGAATTTTTAGTTAATAAACATTTCGTATTAGAATTGTATTTTAAATATACCCATTTGTCTATGAAAAGGCCGCTTTCATTTATAGATAAAGTTGCATGCTGTGAATTTTCATTAGAAAAAGGAAGGAAACCTGATTTTAAAAGTGCTTGGAAACCATTGCATATTCCAAGCACAGGTTTTCCTTCTTCTATAAACTTCTTAAACTGAGGTCTTAGAATGGTTTTGATAATGTTTCCTAGTATTTTACCAGCGCTAATTGAATCAGCGTAAGAAAAACCTCCTGGTAGAACTAGCATTTGATAATCTTCTAAGTTAACCTTGCCTTTTATGAGCAAGTTTATATGAATAATTGATGGATCTCCTCCTGCAATCCTTACAGCTTCAGCTGTTTCAAGATCGCAATTTGTTCCTTCAGCTCTTAAAATTAAGCACTTGGGTCTCATTATATCAAGCTTGTTTTAAAGGCCCTGATTACTTCATCCAGATCTAGATTTATTACTTCATTATTTCCTGATTTGAATATAAGCGTTTTATCGCTTGTAACATAGCCTATCTTTTCAAATGGAATCCCTCTAATTGAAAATTCAAATTCTTTTTCATAACCTTGAGCTACTTCAACTATAAACCTTGAGTTTGATTCGGAAAATAAGATCTTATAAGGCTTATTAAGGTGTGTAGGGACTTTATCCAAATTTATTTCAACTCCGCAGTTTCCACCTATGCACATTTCTGCAATTGCTACAGCTAATCCTCCATCTGAACAATCATGACAAGATCTTATAAGACCTCTATCTATTGCACGGGTAATTTTTTCATATATTGTTTTTGCCCTTTCAGGATTAACATTCGGAACCTCACCCCCTTCAATGTTATACTTCCTGTACAACAAAGAGCCTCCAAGCTCATCAGAAGTAAATCCTATAATGTAAACATAGTTACCACTTCTTTTAAAGTCCATCGTTACAGATTTTCTTACATCAGGTATTACTCCTACTGCGGTGATCATTAAAGTTGGAGGTATTTCATGTCTAACCTTTCCATCAAAAAATTCATTATATAGGCTATCCTTTCCTGAAATGTAAGGAGTATCAAAGCTTTTGGCACCTTCATAACATGCTTTGCAAGCCAATACAAGTTTTCCAAGTTCTTCTTCAATCATAGGATTTCCCCAGCAAAAGTTATCAAGCAGTGCTATTCTTCTTCCTCCGCATGCTACATTATTCCTTATAGCTTCATCTATAGCTGATAAAGCCATTCTGTATGTATCAATAGAATAATTTGGATTTCCACCGTTTGAAATAACAATACCTTTCCATGAATTATACAAAGGTTTTATTACTGCAGCATCGCCAGGTGCATCTAAATTTACTCCTTGTAAAGGCTTTATAATCGTCCTTGCACCTACTTCATGATCATACTGTCTTATTACCCACTCCTTACTGGAAACATTTGGATCAGATAAAAGGTTTAACAAAACATCATTGTAATTGTTCATGTTTGCAATGATTGAATCATTTGGAGGCTCAGGACGCTTAAAGATTCTAGAAGAGGCTTTGAGCGTTAACCTTGGATATTCTTTAAATAAGAAATCTAAAGAGATTTCTCCTGCATATTCTCCTTTGTATTTTATTGAAACTTTTTTACTTGAATTTACTTCACCTATAATTGAAGCTTCGCATCCTTCTTCCTCAAATATTTCAAAGATTTCCTCTAAGTTTTCTTCAGGGACACACAAAAGCATCCTTTCTTGTGATTCAGAGATCCATATTTCCCAAGGATCCATGTCAAGGTGCTTTAGACTTATCTTTTCTAAGAATATATCTGCTCCAAGATCTTTGAAGGATTCACATACAGCAACAGCAAGTCCTCCTCCACCAAGATCTGTAACCAATGAATAAAGAGGGCCTTTTTCATGATCTCTTGCTTTAATTATAGCTTCTATTATCTTCTTTTCCTCAATCGGATTTCCTATTTGAACAGCAGCATAGAATTTACTCTCTGCAGCTTTAGTCAACGATAATGAAGCGAACGAAGCTCCTTTAATTCCATCCCTTCCTGTTTTACCTCCTAAAAGAATAATATTATGACCTGGCTTTGGAGTTCTTATATATTTATTCTTAGGGAGCAATCCTACACTTCCTGCAAAAACAAGGGGATTCCTTAGATATGCATTGTTAAATTGAATGCAGCCATTTACAGTAGGAACTCCTACTTTATTACCGTAATCTGCTATTCCTGCAACAACTTTCTTTAGCATTACTTTTGGATGATATGCATCATATGGCAAATCGTTGTAACTCAGGTTTGGATAGGCAAAAAATAAATAATCCATCGTTGCTATCGGTCTTGCACCTACTCCAATTATGTCTCTATATACACCACCAACACCTGTATGTGCACCGCTGAAAGGATCCAATGCAGTTGGATGATTGTGAGTTTCAACTTTAACAGCTATTGCAAATTCATCATCGAATTCTATTATTCCTGCATTATCTTCGAAAACCCTTAAGCACCAATCTTTGTTCAATTCCCTTGTAGCTCTCTCAATGAAAGTCTTGAAAAGACCTTCAATTTCTTCATCTCCAAATTTTATCTTAGCTTTGAAAGTTTTATGGAAACAATGCTCTGACCATACTTGGGAAAAGGTGTAAAGCTCAACGTCAGTAGCGCTTCTTCCTTCTTTTTGATAATAGCTTCTTATTGCTAAAAGTTCTTCAAGACTTAAAGCTAAGGAAAGTTCTTCATTTAGCTTTATAAGATCTTTATTTGTAAATTTATGAATCGGATAGCTTTTTATTCGCATCTATGCTTCCTCCAATATTAAATCATGCAATAACCTGTTGGCAATTAACTTATATGAGCGGTTAAGAATCTCCTCCTTGCTTATTTCTTTTGAGAAAACGTAGGATAAAAAAGATCTTAGATCTTTTACCTTATTTTTGTAAACTACGTTTATTGCCCTCAATATTATGTTATCATTCGGATTGATAACCTCCTTTTTAAGAACTACATGAACAACAATGGCATTCTTTAACCCAATTTTTTTTGGGAAAGAAAATCCTTTAAATTTTGATACTTCGTAATCTTCAAGTAAATTATCAAGGAAGAAATCTTCAACAATCCTTTCAACTTCTTGCTTTTCTAAATCCGCGGTAATAATATAATTTACGTAAATTTTACTCAGAACATTCTTCTTATAAACTTCGATGAAATCTGGCTTAGCTAAGTTGATCAATGAATTATAAGCATCATCTTTATACCAAATTTTAACATGCCAATCCATAAAGACAATTAAATTTTAAACGTTTTATATAAATTATTTTTGTTTTATTCTGTGGTTGAAAATTCAGAAAAAAATCTAAGAGAATACATTCTAAATAAAAGAATTTCTTTAAAATCCGATGAGTATGAAAATTTGAATAAGAAGATAATAGAGAATCTAAAAAAGGTTGAAGAAATAGAAAAAGCAAAGATTATTTTAGGTTATTATCCTATAAAAAAAGAGGCAAATATTCTGCCCTTTTTAAAGGAATTAAGCCTAAGTAAAACAGTTTGCCTACCTTATAGCTTAAAGGAAAAAAGGGATCTAATTTGTGTAAAGGTAAAAAGCTGGGAAAGAATTTTAAAAGATGAACACGGTGTGCCAGCACCGGAAATAGAAGAAATAATTGAAGAAAATAAAATAGAAATAGCTTTAGTTCCAGCTATTGCATTCGATTTATTTGGAAACAGGATAGGTTATGGATATGGATACTATGATAGATTTTTGCCAAAATTGAAAAAAGCACTAAAAATAGGAGTAGTTTTTGATTTTCAAATATTAGATGAAATTAAGAATTCAAAAGGAGCAAGGATAGATATTATTGTAAGCGATAGAAGAATAATTAATGCGAAAAGAATTTGATAAAATCGATTGATTTTCTTATTCTAACAGATTCTTTAACATCGTGAACTCTTATTATGTTAGCACCTTTAAGTATTAAATAAGCAAGAACTGCTAAGGAAGGCTCAAGTCTTTCTTCTACAGGCAATCCTCCTAACATCTTGCCTAAAAAGGATTTCCTTGAATGGCCTATAAGAATAGGTAGTCCTAAGCATTTAAAAGCTTCCAAATTTTTCATTAATAAGATATTATCTTCAAATTTTTTACCAAAACCTAAGCCTGGATCAACAATTATTTTGCTTTCATCAATACCGTTGATTTCTGCAAACTTAATTCTTCTCCTCAAAGACCTTAGAACATCCATTACAACGTTATTATAATTCACGTTTTTTTGCATTATTGACGGATTGCCTCTTATATGCATGATCACAATCGGGACATTGTACTTTTTACAAACATTCACCATGTTCAAATCTGCGGTCAATCCTGAAATATCGTTTATTAAATCTGCTCCTGCAATAACCGCTTCCTCTGCAACTTTAGAATAATACGTATCGATGGAAATTGGAATATCACTATACTTCCTTATTTCCTTTATAATCGGAATTACCCTTTTAGCTTCCTCTTCTTCAGTTACTCTTAAAGAACCTGGCCGTGTAGACTGGCCGCCAATATCTATAATATCAGCTTCATTTTCAATCAACTCTTTTGCATGTTTTAATGCAGAATCAAATGTAAAATATTTTCCTCCGTCATAGAAAGAATCTGGAGTAACATTAAGAATTCCCATTATATAGGTTCTTTTAGAGAAATCAAAATTCTTTGAACCTATTTTTAATGGTTTAGGAATTGAGTTAAACCTTTCTATTGATTCTGAAACTTCTTTAAAGAATTGAGAATCCTTTATTTTAAGAAGAACTGATAATTCATCTTTCGATTCAATGAATATTTTTAAAATGTATTTATTATTTTCATCCTTCTTCGATTCAAAGTTTAAATTCAAGCTATCTAAGATTTTTCTTATTTTATTAACCTCGTCTTCATTCAATTCTTCAGCGTACAAAATGAAGCTTCTAAAGTTGTCAGATATATCATTCAATGGCAAAATTGCAACATTGTATTCATTTTGCACAATTTAAGAAATGCTTATGAAAGAAATTAAGTTTAATTTTCGATAAATTTTTTACTTTAAAAAATGCTCTTAATATACTGGTAACACCTTAGTTTTTTAGGAAAATATTTGCTGTCAGTACTTAAATAAGTTCCTGACTTCCTCCCCGCCTTGAAAAGGTCGAGGGTTAACTATCCAAAGCGTTTCATCGTTCCCCTCAATTGATTCGTAGCTACATCTCGCATATGAGGGGCAGTAAGGTGGCACAGAAAACCACCCCCATTTATATTTCTCAGGATCCCGAGATTTTAAGATTAAAAAGGTATCCCTCATTGAAAAATAAAATAAAAAGTTTGCTGTATACTGGATGCTTCTCCCTCAGTCCCATAAAGCCCTCAATCGAGCTGGGGAGAAGCGTTGTTGCCATGCTTAAAGAAAATTTCTTTTTAAAATATTTAATTCTATTCATCCCCGCCCTTAAGGGTGAGGCTTTCATTTCTTGTAAAAATTTAGAAGTAAAATTAAAGGCGAATGATGTACTATTCTCTTCTTTACCGTCTTTTATTTAGAGATAACTATAATACTAAATGGCTAATTACGGTATTGGAAAAAGAATTTTCTGCAACATATCTGTAAGCTTCAATCCTCTTTTTTACTTTGCTACTGAGGATTCTCTTTCAATACCTTTATCAATTCTAACTGAAGGGATGGCCTTTTTAAATTATATCCTCTAATCTTCTTACTTCCACAATGTTCTCTGCTTTTTTCCTTAATTTCTCATTCTCCGAGACTAAAGGAATGCCCTTTTTTATAGCTAACCATAAATAAGATGCGTCGTAAAAAGTTAAATTATAATCCATAGCAAGCTCTCCTACCTTTATTTCATCTATCTCTTCAATGTTCATTGTTGACAATATATCCTTAGTGATTAGCAGTAGTTTAATTCCCTCTTCTTTGGTTATACGACGAAATAAACTTACTTCCTTCCATATAATATTGCTAAGTTCATACTCTGCTAACTTCACTGTATAATTACCTCCTAACACGCCTAGGACTACCAATTTAATTGCAGAATAAATTGAGGAGGAATCAAAAACATAACTCATCTTTCTCTATCTTCCCTTATAAGTTCACTAACATCTTCAGGTAATTTATCCAAAATTGACTTAACCTCATTTAATTTTCTCTCTAGTTCTTTGGCCTTTGCCTTCTTTACTTCATTAATTAACGCTGACTTTATAATTTCTGACTCATTTATATTGTATTTTTCTAATTCTTCCTTAAGTTCCTTAGGTATTCTAACTGAAATCACAACGGTCTTTTCCATAAGAAATTTTGGATCAGTTGTTTATATATAGTTTACATCATGTATACAGAGATTTTCATACCGAATTTTTCCAATTCATTACGAGATCTTTTATAGTAACCCTAATCAAATAATAAGCCATTTCGCCTAAGACGTGAATTAATTTCTGACACTTTTCATCGCTTATCGCTTCTTTCTATTTAACTTTATAGATAGTCTTTCTGTTGTATCCTACTTCTATAAATCTTGAATCTAGACAATATCAACTAATTTCTTTTTTCGCCTTTTTGCTTAGATTTTCACATACCATTCATACTCAAATAATATCGTTTAATTCCAAGTGATACTTTTTCATGGTGATTAAGTCTATAAATACTATGGTCAAAAGTTAAAATGTGGAAATCACAAAACCTTGGCTCGATGATAAAAAATATAAGCAAGATAGATTGCTAGAGGCTAAATATGAGGCTGAATTAGCTAAAAAATTCCTAGAAAATGGATTATTTAGAAACGCAGCAGGTAAGGCTTTTCAGGCATGGAAAGCTCTATTAGCTGCTTTTTCAGTTGATTATATAGAAGAGTTTTCTAAGTTCTTTAAGGGAAAGAAAAGAATGAGAGACGGAAGGATTGTTAGTTATGCTGAATGGATAATCGCAACGATGCCCACGAGCAAAATGAGTAGCGTGGCTCAGATATTGGATAACTTATTAAAAAATGATATAGAAGCTTATACTGATATTGCAATTAAACTTCACGAATTCCAGTACAATGGATTAGATAAAAGCGGAGAAATGAGTAGATATCCCTCAATAGAGTTTATGAAAATGGATTTGGAAAAACTTCTGAAAGCTATTGAGAAATTTCTATCCCATTCGTCGCTTGAAAAGTAGGTCTAAAACCATCTTCACCAGGAAAAATTTGTTTCAATTGGCTGTTAAGGTTTAAACCAACTTTCTCCCACCCTAGAAGGGAGAAGGTTCCACTTCTAGAGTAGCTTATTGGTTTCCAGCATCTATTCCGTGCTACATATCTCATTTGCTGGACAGTCGGGAGGATCAGAGCTTCCCCCATTTTATCTGGTCCTAAAAAGGATCCTTCATTGAAAGGGTTGCCAGCCCTAAATCAGGTTTCTATAAAGAAACCTTCATATAAATTAAATAGAAACGCTAAATGCTACTCCTTAGTCCCATAATACCCTCTATCGAGCTTAGGAGGAGCTTCACTGAATTTCTTAAGAGAGATTTAAATTTTAATTATTTAAGCTTTTCATCCTTGCTCTAAAAGGGCAAGGCTTTCATTTGTGTAATTCGTCAGCCTCCTTAACTAATATATCTGCTGCGGAAAGGAGATTAACATCAGACATAATTATACATATTTTACTAGAAGCTAATAAGCCTGCTTTGAATTAAGGATTCAAGGAAAATACCTACTCATTGCCTATAACAGCTAATGCAAAGAAAATGCAGGTCTTAAAACCACTCTGAATTCCTTTCATCCTAAAGGAAGCGGTTCCCTTAGTACCTTCATAGGCTTAGGATTTATCGTCTTCATTGATTGTGGACAATTTCACACCTCACTCAATTAGTCCAGCGATAGATCATCGGCTGCATTATTCAGCTAATTATCACCATCTTTTTCCGCGGAGACCCCTCCTTCTGCAAATCCTAGAAATTTGGGAATATGTTTGTTTATGACCCCCTAATAGGGCTCTTTAAAAATTTAACCTTATTCATAATTTAAAGACCTTACGCCTTACCAAGAAGAGGTAATACTTGTCTTCTTTTTGTCAAGAACAAAATTAAAAAGAGTGCTTAATTTCTTTCTTGCGCATTTAACTTAACCTTCACTTTCCTTTATTTCTTTCAATATCTTGAGAATTTGATTTTTCAACTCGGGGAGTTTATTTTTAATGGTTACCCAAACTAGCTCAAGATTTACGCCAAAATAATTGTGAATCAATTTATCCCTCATACCGGCAATATCTTTCCATGGAACTTGGCGGTGCTTTGCCTTTAGTTCTCTGCTTAAATTCTTCGTCGCTTCACCAATTATTTCAAGTCCCCTTAAGACGGCATACTGTTTCTCAACATTCTTGAAAAATTCTTCTTTACTCAAACCTTCGATAAATTTCTCTATGTTAGAGATCGCATCTAGAATGTGTTTTAGATATGCTTCATCTCTTCTCATAAATGATTCGCATTTCCTTTTTCACATCTTCTATTATGTATGGATTTAAACTACTGAAGATTCCAAGGTCAACCTTTCTTTTAAATATCTTTCTCAGCTCATTTTCTATCCTAACCAAATCTAATAGGCTCTTTTCGCTGTTTCGTTCAAACTCGATTACTATATCTATATCACTTTTCTTTTTCTGATCACCCCTAACGAAGGAGCCGAAAATAGCCATAAATACTATGTCGTTCTTTTTACAGATTTCAGCCAATTTCTTCTCTAAGCCCTTTCTCCTTAGCTCCTTTGGCAAATTTTGAATTTCAATTTTAATACTCATGCTTTAATTCTGACTTCCTCCACGCATTGAAAAGGTCGAGGTTTGCCTTTCCAAAGCGATCCATCGTTCCCATCATTGATTCGGAATTACAAATCTCATTTGGTTGGCAGTCGGGTGGCACAGAGAACCACCCCTGTTTATGTTCCTCAGGATCCCGAAATCGGATAAAATTGGGATCCTTATTGAAAAACAAAATAAAAAGTTCTTGTATACTGAATGCTCCTTCCTAAGTCCCATAATACCCTCTATCGAGCTTAGGAGGAGCTTCACTGAATTTCTTAAGAGAGATTTAAATTCTAAGATATTTAAATTTATTCATCTCTGCCCTTAAGGGCGAGGCTTTCATTTGTGTAAAAATTATCTTCGGAAGTTACGATTAATTAGATTTTTGAATTAAATTATTCGAAAAATTCTAAGGTAATGGATCGCTTGCAAATAATGAATCATATTCTTCATTGAGTATATATCTTCTTGCTTCTCCTACAGTAAAAACAGAGCCTGTAACCAAAATATAATCATCTCTTTTTGAACTTTCTATTGCATATTTAACAGCCTCTTCAACGCTGTTTGTTTTTGTGACAGTTATTTTCTCAGATAAATTTTTTGCGGTTTCCTCTAAAATTTCAGGGCTTATAGCCCTTCCCATCACGTTGTGCTTTGTAAATACAAAACTATCAGTAAATTCAACTAAGCTTTTAATCATGCTTTTGTAGTCTTTATCGCTTGAGATACCAACGATTGTCAAAGGTTTAGATTTCAAATTCTTTTTTAAGAAATCACAAAGGATTTTGATGGCCGTGGGGTCCTTTGCACAATCTAGTATAAATTTTATACCTTCTTTCACAATTATTTCTAGCCTTCCTGGCCATTTTACTTTACTTAAAGCTTTCCTAATAGCTGAGTCATTTACATTGAAATTATAATTCTCAAGTAATTCACAGAGACAGATTGAAATTGATGCATTACTTATTTGATGCTCTCCTAGCAATGAAAGATAAATTTCTTCAAGCTTTCTTTTAATGCCATAATAATCGAAGATGTTATTGTTCAAATTACTTACTATTTTTTTAAAATGCACACTCGAATTGGATTCTGATACAATGTAAAGTTTGCAGTTTAGATTTTGACATTCTTCAAAAACTACATTCATAGCTTCATCTGGAAGTTTTGCAGAGACAAAATAGCGATTTTTCCTTGCTATTCCTACTTTATTCCAAGCTATTTCCTTCAAAGTATTACCTAGGATTTTAGTATGTTCCAAATAAACTGCTGTTAAAGCTGAAACTAAAGGATCCAACGTATTTGTAGCATCGTATCTTCCACCTATGCCTACCTCGTAAACACAGATATCGACTTTTTCTTTCAAAAAATAAAGAAGTGAAAGAACGTATGTAATTTCGAAAAAAGTAGGATAGTATTCCATTCTGCTTTTGATCCTTTCTAACTTTTTAATTATTTCATTTGCCAACTCGACAACTTCTTCTTTTCTTATTTCATTTGAATTAATGATAATCCTTTCAGTGAACCTGTTAAGGTGAGGTTTTATAAACTTTCCAGTCTTGTATCCAGACTCTTCCAATATCTTTGATACTATTTCAACTGTAGATCCCTTCCCCCCGCTTCCGGTTATCAATACGCTTTTGATTTTTTCTTGAGGATTATCAAATTCTTTAAGAAGTACTTTGACGTTTTCTACACCATAGGTCATTCCAAACCTTCTTAAATTGTAAAGCCAATATAGAAATTCCTCGTAACTTTCAAACTTCCTCATTTAATGTCTAAAACATCTTATTCCAGTAAAAACCATTGTTATGTTTTGTTCATCAGCTGCTTTAATAACTTCATCATCTCTAATAGAACCTCCAGGCTGTATTATCGATGAAATTCCGTATTTTGCAGCCAAATCTATGCTATCTCTGAAAGGGAAGAAGCCGTCTGAAGCAAGTACAGCTCCTTTGGCATTGCTTCCTGCTTTTTCCAAAGCTATTTTTACAGAATCTACCCTGCTCATTTGTCCTGAACCTATTCCTAAAGTTGTTTTGTTTTTTGCAACTACTATGCCGTTTGAGAAAACACTTTTTACAACTTTCCATGCAAAAATTAAGTCTTCTATTTCTTTTTCATTTGGCTTCCTTTTTGTAACGTATACAAGATCTTTCTCGCTAATTTTTCTAGTATTCCTTGATTGAATAAGGATGCCGTTAACAATACTTCTCAATTCTAAGGCAGGAGAAAGATCTTGATCAATTCCTTCGCATTTTAATATCCTTGTTCTCTTCTTATTTTTAAGAATTTCCAATGCTTCTTTATCAAAATCCTTTGCCAATATTATATCGAAGAAATGTTTTGAAATTTCTAATGCAAGATCTTTGTTTACGGTAAAATTGAAAGAAAGGATTCCTCCGTAAGCTGATATAGGATCGGCGTTGTAAGCTTTTTTAAAGCATTCCTTTTCATCTGGATCGCATGCAACACCACAAGGATTTGTATGCTTTATTATTACACATGCCTTTTCTTTTAACTCAGATAATAGCCTAATTGAACTGTCAATGTCCAAATAATTGTTATAAGTAAGTTCTTCCCCATGAACTTTGGAAACTTTGATTGAGGGATCGGTATTATAATCGAATAAAAAGGCATATTGATGAGGATTCTCTCCGTATTTAAGTTTCTTTCCATTACTTAGAAGAAAACCAAATGAGACTTCGTTTGCAAATATTTCTGAAATATAAGTATATGCTACTATTTCGTAGTTTATTAAATACTTGAAAGCTAAAGATGCTAGCTTCTTTCTAGTTTCTTCAGAAACATAATTTTTATTCGAAATTTCTTCAAGAAGAATTTGGTAAGTTTCGTCATTAAAAGCTACAGCTACATGTTTACAGTTTTTAATTGCTGAAGAAATCAATGCCCTTCCTCCTATATCCATTGAATTCAAGAAAGAGCCTGGATCTTCTAAATTTATTTTGTAAAAATTTACGATTACAAAATCTATCAATCCTTGTTCACTTAATGAAGAAATTTCCTCCTTTGATTCACGATCAGCTAAGATCATTTCATGGATTAAAGGATGCAAAGTTTTTACCTTTCCACCGAGGGCTTCTTTAAATCCAAACAATTCATCGATCCCCTTGCAAGCTACACCGTTCAATTCAAGAAAATTTTTTGTTCCTTTAGTTGCAATTATTTCATAGCCTATTTGCTTTATTTTTTTACAAAGTTCTACTAAGACTTGGCTTTTCTCAGTAACTGATACCAACGCGTATTTTTTCATTATGTAGAATATTGCAAATTCTCTTATCTATATTATTGAAAGTATTGCTTTTAGAATGACTAGAAGGTAATCTAAAACCAATATGTAAAACAATTTTACCTAAAAAGAATATTATATACAATAGTGGAGAGTTATCAATTGATAAAAAGGGGTAAAGTAAAGGATATTTATAGAGTTTCTTCTGAAAAGTTAGCTTTTGTTTTTACTGATAGAATTTCTGCCTTTGATGTTGTTCTTCCTTCATATGTTCCAATGAAAGGAAGAATTTTATTCAAGTTTGCTAAATTTTGGTTCGAATACTTAAAATTTCCAAATCATATGGTTGAAGCAATCGAGCCTAATATATTGATCGTAAAAGAGTTAAAAATGATACCGCTTGAATTCATAGTTAGAGGATACATTTACGGTTCATTGTACGAAAGAATGATAAAAGGACTGATCGATATAAATGAAGAACCGATACTTGCAAGGAAGCTTAAAGAGCCTTTCTTTGAAACTACTACAAAGTATGAAGAGAAGGATAGACCTATAGGTAAGAGTGAAATAATTGAAAAGAATTGGCTTAATGAAGAAGAGTATGAATACCTTAAGAATGTATGCATTGAACTTTATTTGGAGATGAGTAAAAAAGCCTATGAAGGAAACTTTATTCTAGCTGATGTTAAATTTGAGTTTGGAAAGGATAGAGATGGAAAAATTGTTTTAGCAGATTCCTTAGGTCCTGATGAATTTAGGCTTTGGCCGAAGGAGAAATATGAAGAAGGTAAAGTTCAGGAAAGCTTCGATAAGCAACCTGTTAGAGATTGGCTTGTAAAAATTGGCTATAAAGAAAAATTGGAAGAAGCGAGAATTAGAGGTTTGCCAATTCCTTCTCCGCCTGAGCTTCCTAGTTGGCTAATCGAAGAAGTAAAGAGAAGATATATAGAGGCTTATGAGAGGATAACGAATGAGAAAATTACCTAAGACTTATAAAGAAGCAGGCGTAGACATAGAGAAAATCAGAAAACTTCACAAAGCTTACAGCTCAGTTTTTGGAAGAATGAGTGTAAATGTTCCTGAATTCAAGCCTGTTTTGCAAATAGGACATTATGCTGGAGTTTTGGAATTCGGAGAACATCTTTTTGCTTTTCATGTTGACGGTGTTGGAACCAAGATATTGATTGCACAGATGATGAACTATTATGAAACGATTGGACAAGATGTGGTTGCGATGGGAGTAAACGATATTGTATGCATAGGTGCTAGGCCTGTTGCATTCATGGATTACCTTGCTATAGAAAAACCGAACAAAAAAATGATATCAGAGCTTATAAATGGAATAAGAAAGGCAGCTGAACAAAGCAATGTTCATGTTATTGCAGGGGAAACTGCTGTAATACCTGAGATGATAAAGGGTGCTAAAAAATCCCATGGATTCGATATCGTTGGATTCACTTTCGGACATTTAAGGAAGGAAGATTTAATTGATGGTTCAAGAATTCAAAAGAACGATATAATAATTGGTTTAGAAAGTAATGGTTTGCACAGCAACGGTTATACTCTTGTAAGGAAAGTACTTCTTGAAAAATACAGCTTAACCGAGAAAATAATGGAACTTGGGGGAATTCTGGGAGAGGAATTATTAAAGCCTACAAAAATATACTCAAAATGCATTCTTGAAATAATAGATAAGTTTCAAGTCAATGGATTAGCACATATAACTGGAGGAGGATTTACAAAGCTTTTAAGGCTTTCTAAAAGCAAGGACATTGGTTTTTCCTTGGAAAAGTTTCCTCCTATGCCTCCAATATTTAAGCTAATAATGAAAGCAGGCGATATATCTGTAAGCGAAATGTTCAAGACGTTCAACTGCGGAATAGGATTTTGTATAATTGCTGATAAAGCTTTGGAGGATGAAATTATCGAAATATGCGAAAAACATGGAATTAAAGCTCAAACAATTGGGAAGGTTGTAAATAAAAGGGGAGTTTTCGTAAAATATAAAGGTAGAAAAATAGTTTTATATTAGGTATATTAAATGCTAGGAGAAAATTGTGGAGTAACTGGAGCTTATACAATTGATGATATAGCTCCTTATTTGATTTATAATTCCTTAGTTGCTTTGCAACATAGAGGACAGGAAGCATGTGGAATTGCGGTTTTAAAAGAAAGAGAGATAATAGTTGAGAAAAGTTTAGGACTGGTTACAAACAGCTTTAATGCTGAGAAGCTTGATAAAATTAAAAGCAATTTGGGAATAGGACATGTTAGATATTCAACAACTGGAACTTCTAGCATAGATGAAGCACATCCTATTCTTGTAAAGAATTCTGATTTTGAAATAGCTCTTGCTTTCAATGGAAATATAGTTAACTTCCTTCAAATAAGGAAAGAACTTAAAGAATTTGGTTATGAGTTTTTAACTAAAAGTGATGGAGAAGTATTGGCAAAGTTATTTTTCGAAGAATATAAAAGTAAAAAAGATGTTGAAAAAGCAGTAAATTCTGTTTTTGATAAACTGGATGGAGCTTATTCTGTTGTAGCAATTACTAGCAATAAAGAGTTGATTGCCTTTAGGGATGAGCATGGATTTAGACCTTTAAACTACGGAAAAGATACAGCTGGAAACTTGCTAATTGCTTCAGAAACTGTGGCATTTGATATCAATGAAATATCAAAATTTGAAAGAATTCAGCCTGGAGAGCTTTTAATTATGAATGAAGGAATATTGAAAAAGATTAAAATAAGGGATCCTAAGCCTTCTTTCTGCATGTTTGAGTATGTTTACTTCAGTAGACCAGATAGCGTTTTTGAAGATAAAGTTGTATATGAAGTGAGATATAATCTTGGAAAGGAACTTGCTAATACATATAAAACAGAAGCTGACATAATAGTGCCAGTTCCAGATACATCAAGACCTGCTGCAGAAGCTATTTCACATGTAACAGGCCTACCTGTAGTTGAAGGGTTGATAAAGAATAGATACATTGGAAGAACTTTCATAATGCCTACGCAGAAAGAAAGGGATAGCAATGTTAAAGCAAAGCTAAATGCAGTAAAGTCATTGATAAGAGGAAAGAAGGTGCTTCTAGTAGATGATAGTATTGTAAGAGGAACTACGATGAAAAGAATTGTTGAATTGATTAGAAAAGCTGGAGCAAAGAGCGTAGAAGTATGGATCACATGTCCTCCAATAATCTCTCCATGTTTTTACGGAATCGATATAGCAATACATGGAGAACTTATAGCTTTAAATAAAAGTATAGAAGAAATAGCGAAGGAAATAGGAGCTGATAAGCTTTGTTACCAAACAATGGAAGGATTGATAAGAGCTATAGGGCATGAAAATAAACTTTGCTTAGGTTGCTTAACTGGAAAGTATCCTACAAAACTTGCACAATCGTTGTCTGATGAAATGAAATCGAAAGTTATGATGGAAAGAAATAGATATTGGGAAATAGAAGCAAGATAATGTATAAAGCTTGTGTAATAGGCGAAGGAGGAAGAGAGCATGCTATTGCAAGGAAGCTATTTGAAGATGGAGCAAATATCTATGCTTACATGGCTTTTAAGAATCCAGGAATTTCAAGAATTGCTACAAAGATTGAAATAGGAAAGCTTACAGATTTTGAGAACATAAAGAATTTTGCTTTGAGCAACGATGTCGATTTTATCATTCCAGGTCCTGAACTTCCTATTGTTGAAGGAATAGCTGATTTTTTAGACAAGCATCAAATTCCTTGTGTTTGCCCTTTTAAGAAAGTTGCTAGGATTGAGGGAAGCAAATCCTTTGCAAGAAATTTGATGAGAAAACATAGAATAAACGCCTTTCCAAGCTTTAAAATTGTTGAAAATTTGGATGAATTCAAAGAAGCTGTAAAAGAAATAAATGATTACGTTATAAAGCCTGATGGATTAACAGGAGGTAAAGGAGTTAGAGTTTTAGGTGAGCATTTTTTCAATTTAGAAGAAGCCTTGGATTACGCTGATAAGGTTCTAAAGGTTCATGGAAGACTCTTGGTTGAAGAGAAGATGAAGGGAGAAGAATTTGTTTTACAGTGCTTTACAGATGGAATAAGATGCTTTCCTATGCCTTTAGTCCATGATCATAAAAGAGCTTATGATGATGATAAAGGCCCAAATACAGGAGGAATGGGTTCGATTAGCTATTATAACCATTTGCTTCCCTTTGTTCCTTCGAATTATTATGAAGAAGCTTTAAGGATAATGAATGAAACAATTTTAGCTTTAAGAAAAGAAACTGGAATTTCATACAAAGGAATACTTTATGGTCAGTTTATGCTAACAAAGGAAGGATCAAAGATAGTTGAATACAATGTTAGATTTGGGGATCCTGAGGCAATGAACGTTTTGAGTTTAATGAATAGCAACTTCATAGATATTATTTACAGCATAATTGAAGAGAATTTAAAGGCTGCTTCATTTGAAAGGCTTTCGACGGTTTGTGTTTACTTAGCACCAAGGGGATATCCAGATAATCCTGCAAAGGATTCAAAGATAGAGGTTAATGAAGAAAGGATAAATAATGAAAATAGAAGGCTTTACTATGCATCTATAAGAGAGGAAAATGGAGAATTATTTACAACAGGATCAAGATCCTTAGCTATATTAGCAAAGGAAAAAGATATTTATGAAGCACATAAAAGCTGCTATGATGCTATTAAATACATTAAAGGAGAGCTGTTCTATAGGAAAGACATTGGAAGTGAGTATTTGATAAGAAAAAGAATTGAAAATCTTAGAAAGATTGGAATAAAATTAAATGGTTATAGTATTTGATGGAAGGAAAAGACAGGAAGAAATTTTAAATTCATTAAAAAACGATATAGATTATTTAAAAAGAAGAAACGTAATTCCTAATCTTGCAATAATCGATGCTACAAACAATGAATCTTCAAAGATTTTCATAAAGCAAAAGATAAACGCGTTGAAAAAGCTAAGCTTAAGCTATGAATTATACAATGCAAATGAAGCAGATGAAAAAAATCTTATTGAACTTATTAAAAACTTGAATGAAAACGAAAGAGTTAATGGAATTCTTGTTCAACTGCCTTTGCCTCCAAAATTTAACACTGAAAGAATAATAAACCAAATTGATCCTTTGAAGGATGTTGATGGATTAACAAGCTATAATTTGGGCAATTTAATGCATGGAAAAGAAGAAATTGCTGCATGCACCCCTAAAGCTATAATCGATATTCTTGAATGCAATAAAATAGATGTTGAGGGAAAAGAAGTTACAATTGTAAACAATTCAATTGTTGTAGGAAAACCTTTGGCCATGATGCTTACTAGAAGGTTTGCAACTGTTTCAATTTGCCATGTTAAGACAAGGAATTTGGAAGAATATACGAAGAAATCAGAAATTTTAATCACAGCTACAGGTGTGGCTAACCTGATAAAGAATGAAATGGTAAAGGATGAAGCGATTGTAATAGATGCAGGAATTTCAAGGGTAAACAACATGGTAAAAGGGGATGTTGATTTCGAGAATGTAAAAAATAAATGCAAACTAATTACTCCTGTTCCAGGAGGGGTTGGTCCAGTTACTGTAGCAATGGTTGTTAAGAATTTAATTAACTGTTGTAAATTGCAATTAAAATGAACAAAAAGTTAAGAATAGCTGTTTTGGCCTCAACAAGGGCAACTGATATGCAGGCAATAATCGATGAGATAAACGCAGGAAAGCTTAATGCTGAAATTGTTTGTGTAATAAGCAATAAAAAGGAAGCATATGCTTTAGAAAGAGCAAGGAAATACAATATTCCTGCAATTTTCATAGATACTAAGGGAAAAAGTCCTGAACAGTATGATGAAGAGCTTTTAGCTAAACTAGAAGAATACAAGCCAGATTTAATTATTCTTATTGGATACAATAGATATCTTACTAAGAAAGTAATTGAAAAATACAGATACAAAATAATGAACATACATCCTTCTTTACTGCCAGCTTTTCCAGGTTGGGATAAAGAGGTTCATAAAGCTGTTTTGGATTATGGATGCAAAGTTACAGGATGCACACTGCATTTTGTTGATGAAAGAATTGATGCAGGACCTATTATATTGCAAAAATGCGTTCCTGTTTACGATGATGATACCGTTGATACTTTGAAGGAAAG